>Ga0315285_10000074_pt1 | contig 94660 bp, 72 predicted proteins | sample YL17G09_36_MG_FD_203698 | JGI IMG/M metagenome (GOLD analysis project Ga0315285, IMG submission 203698) | Sediment microbial communities from Yellowstone Lake, YNP, Wyoming, USA - YL17G09_36 | ecosystem: Environmental > Aquatic > Freshwater > Lake > Sediment | place: USA: Wyoming | collected... | reverse complement strand
TCGATATTGGCCTGGTCACTGATGCGCAGCAGCACAATCGGAAGGTCGCCGGAGATCCCGTAGCCCCACAAGCCGGACTGCCCGCGCCGGTTGCGGGAAATGAGGCTGCGCGGGGCGCGGCGGCGTGGATTGGCATAGAGCACGGCCCCCGCCAGGCGTCCATACAATTGGGCGTCGGCTTCGGTGGCACCGAGCTGGCGCAGAACGACCCGGCTGTGCGTCCACGCGAGATCGAAGACACGGTCCGCCATCCTGCTGTCCTGGTACTTCTCGATCAAAGCCAGCACCGCGTCACGGGTATCCGCTGCGCCCGTGACAAAGTCGATGCGGATCGTCTCGTCGGGCTCGACAGTAACGGCGCAGCGGATCGCGACAATGGGATCGAGAACAGATCCCGCGCGATTGGACAGCGTCGCCACGTGCATCGCCGCCGGGTCAGCGAGGCTGCGGCCGCGCCCAACGAATTCGCAGCGATCGGTCTCGTACGAGGCCTCGCCCAGCGCTGCGCCGTGGACCACGGCCAGATGGAACATCCAGGGCGGGTGCTCCGCGCTGGAGCACGGGCGGCGTGTGCAGAGCACGGCTTGGCGTGAACGCACGATCTCCGTCTGGACAAACAGCTTGCTGAAGACCGGGTGCGTGGCATCCGCGGCCGGATCGGCCAACACCGGCTCGGCGTAACTGGTCAGTTCGATCACGCGCGCGCCGTGCCCCCGGTTCGTGAGGCTGATACGGCGCAGCTCAATATCATCCTCGGGTGAGACGGTGATTTCGGTATGCGTTTCAACGTCATCATCACGGCGGCGGAACTCGACTTGGGCCTGGGAGAAAACGGCTTCGTAGGCCGTGCTTCGCTTGAGCGTTGGCTGATGGGCCGCGGACCAGAACCTTCCCCGCTCCACATCGCGGAGGTAGCAAAATGCCCCCCAGCAGTCCCGCGTGGGATCTTCCTGCCAGCGCGTAACGGCCAAGTCCTTCCAGCGGCTGTAGCCACCGCCGGCGGCGCTTACCATGACGTGATACCGGCCGTTCGACAGGAGATGGGCGTCCGGCGGCGCGGTCTGGGGATTGGTGACCACGCGGAACGTCGCTTCGGTCCCTCCGGGACGCGGCCGGTATTCCGTGGCCTCACCGTCATGCGGGTAAAACGGGGCCGCCTTGGGGACGCGTTCCTGCAGCAACAGCTCCGTGGCCCGTAACAGCGGGTCAGACTGGAAGCGACGCTGCATGGGACGATCGAGCAGGAGGTAGGCCAGCGACAGAAAGCTCATCCCTTGGTGGTGAGCCATGAACGAACGAATGACCACGCTGCGTTGGCCGCGTGGCACGCGCGCGGGCGTGAAATCGACGGCTTCGTAGAATCCGTAGGCTCCGAGCAGCCCGGCCTTTGTCAAGCGGCGCAGATTGGCACAGGCCCGTTCCGGCGCAATCATCAGAGCCAGGGCGCTGGCGTATGGCGCGACGACCAAATCGTCCGCCAGTCCGCGCTTCAGCCCCAGTCCCGGCACGCCGAAGGTGCGGTACTGGTAGATGAGGTGGACATCGGTGGCGTTGTACCCGGACTCGGAGAATCCCCAGGGGATTCCCCGCCGCCGACCGTACTCGATCTGACGCTCCACGACGGCATGGTACGTTCGGTCCAACAGGGTGTGCTCGAAAGTGGGCATGATCAGGAGCGGCATGAGATACTCGAACATGGAGCCGCTCCAAGAGAGCAAGGGGTATTCGCCGCCGGCAGCCGTCAGGAGGCGTCCGAGGCTGAACCAGTGCTCCTGAGGAAGCTTACCCTGGGCGATGGCGACGAAGCTGCCGACGCGCGCCTCGGAGGCCAAGAGGTCGTAGAAGCCTGGGTCCAGGCGATGGTGGGCGACGTTGTAGCCGATAGACAAGAGCTGTCGCGACTTGTCATACAGGAAGTCATAGTTGAGGTCCGCCATTTCTTGGCAACGCAAGGCGAGCGTCTCAAGCTCTACCAGGCGCTCGCCGGCGCGCCGGCCGGCTTCGACGATCGAGTGCCGCAGTTGCGTAAACCACGCCTGCTCGGCCGCGGGTGCCGTTGGACCCTGCTCGCGAAGGTTGGCCAGGATCTCATCAATCGACCGCAGCAGCTTGGGGTTGAGTTTCGCGACGTCGCGCAGCGTTGGAACGTCATCCAAGCGCCGCAGTTCCTGCCGAAGATCGCTCAGGCGCTGGACCTGCTCGACTGATCCACGTTGCCACATCCGTTCGCTCGGCGGGGGGAGCTGGCACCACGGAGCGAGAAAAAGCAGGTCGTCGAGCAAGTCGCGGCATTGGCGCTCGAAGGCTTGCGCCCAGCCCTTCAACTCGTCGTCACGAGCAGAGCTCACCGCTGCCGCCAACTCCGTTCCGGCGGTGGCTGAGCTTTCCAAGAGCATCCGCGCGGCGGTCAGCGTTAGTGGCGGAACCCGCAATTCGTTCTGTAGCCGCTCCAAACGCGGCACAATCTCGGGCGCAGGCGGCGTGGAAGGCGGCGTTTCGGAGGGAGCAGCTTGCCCGCGCGCCACGTCCAAGAAGACGCCCAGCGTGTCCATGAGCCCGGCAACGCTCTGCGGTGGAACGATCTTCCGGTCGGCCAACTCCAGTAGTCCAGGACTCAACGTGAGCAGAAGGCCCGCGAGGTTGCCGCTGTCCACCGCTGACACGTACAGCGGAGGAAGCGGGCGAAGCGTGCGCGTATCATACCAGTTGTAGAAGTGCCCGCGATGCCGTTCGAGCTTTCCCATCGTCGCGAACGCCTTCGAAGTGCGGTCGATCAGTTCCTGGGCGGAGAGGTAACCGAAGTCGTACGCAGCGAGATTGGCCAGCAGCGACAAACCCATATTGGTCGGCGATGTTCGATGAGCGACCGCCGCAGTGGGGTGCTCCTGGTAGTTGTCCGGCGGCAGGTCATGGTCCGCTGGACCCACGAAAGTTTCAAAGAAACGCCATGTGCGGCGCGCGACCTGCTGGAGGAAGGCACAGTCTTCGGTCCGCAGTTGCGGTCGCCGGGATTTGATTGGGCGGCTTAACCACCACGCCACGAGGGGGGATAGCAGCCAGAGCCCCAAGATGGGCCCCGCCGTGTACAGGGTCGCGGGCCGTCCGACCGCCAGCATCGCCGCGGCAACGAGCGCGCTCGCCGGCCCGATCCACATCGACCTGCAGAAGGCCGGCAGACCGGCGTGGGCGCGCCGTTCGGCGTCGCGCGCGGTTTGCCATTCCAGGAGCTTCCGGCGCGTGAAAAGCACGCGTACCACGGCCCGTGCAATTGCGTCGAGGCTGATGAATGCTTCGTAAGGCAAACAGACGAGCCCAACAGCCGCCTGAGCCAACTGCCTGCCCGCTGAGAGCACAACTCCTTCCAAGTGCAGAGTAGTCGGGAGGTCCGGCGCTTTGCGCAGCAGTTCGATGATCCCCGTGAAGATCACCGGGCTGGTGATGATCCCGATGACGATGAGGCTATAGAAGAGGGGCGGACCGGGCAGAGCCCACCCGAGCAGCAGCAGAGCCGCCAGCCCCACCGGCGCAAGACTGCGACGCAGGTTGTCGAAGATCTTCCACCGCGCAAGCCCCGAGATGCGGTTGGCGACGCGCCGGGCATCGGGGCCGGGAACACGTGGGAGCATCCACGGCGTGATCTGCCAGTCGCCGCGGATCCAGCGATGGCGGCGCCCGGCGTCGTCGGTGTAACGCGAGGGGTGCTCTTCGAGCAGCACCACGTCGCTGACCAGGCCGGCGCGCGCGTGGGAACCCTCCAGCAGGTCGTGGCTGAGGATGCGGTTCTCCGGGAAACGAGCGCCGACGGCTTGCTCGAAGGCATCGACATCGTAGATCCCCTTGCCGATGTACGAGCCCTCTCCGAAAAGGTCCTGATACACATCCGAAACGGCCCGGGTATAAGGATCGATGCCCGGCTCGGTGGTGAAGAGCCGGGCGAACCAGGACCGGCTGGCGCTGGGGAAGCTGACGCCCACGCGCGGCTGGAGAATGCCGTAGCCTTCGACGATCCGGCCGAGCTGCGGATCGAACCGCGGGCGATTGAGCGGATGGGCCATCGTGCCGACCAGTTGGCGCGCCGCGTCGCGCGGCAGTCGCGTATCCGTGTCGAGCGTAATGACGAACCTGATGCTGGGAAGGATTTCGCTCCGGCCTACGATCGCACCGAATCGCTCTTTCGCTCCCCCGCGCAAGAGCGCATTAAATTCGGCGAGCTTGCCGCGTTTGCGCTCCCAGCCCATCCACACGCCCTCCTGCTCATTCCACCGCCGGGGGCGGTGGAAGAGGAAAAAGGCGTCATCACGCTCGGCCGCATACTGCTCGTTAAGGGCTTCAATCCCAGCGCTTGCCAGGCGTACCAGTTCCGCATCGCTCGGCAGCGTCTCCTGAGACGCGTCGCGCAAGTCCGTCAGCAGCCCAAAGTGCAGGTGGGTGTCGTGATTGGCCAGGAGGCAGAGCTCAAGCGCGTCCAGCAGATCCTGGACGCCTGCGGCGCTCGTGAGCATGGTGGGCACGACCACCAACGTACGGGCCTCCGGCGGAATCCCCTTGGAGAATTCCATCCTTGGCAGCGTCCGCGGTGGGACGAGCAGGGTCGCAAGCCAGTTCATCACCGACACGCTCAGATGACTGGCACATAGGACCAACGGTATACCCAGGAACAGGAGGCCCCATGTTCCAAGGCCGAACCCATAGGCTGTCAGCAAAACTGCCGTCGTCAGTATCGCCGTCAGGGCGAGGATGGCTCCGCCGTAAAGCACGAACGGGCAGCGACGGCCGATGCGCCTGAGGATGATCTTGGCTGAGGGACGAAGGCCAACCGCCTGCTCAAGGACAGATCGACCCTTACCAATAAGGTAAAACCCGACGTGGGTCGTGCGATCGTCGTCACCGCAATGGGCAATCCGGTCGCGGGCGAACTGGATGGCCCTCCCGGCAATTTCGTCCTCCGCAAGGGGACTTCGTTTGGCGAGCTCTTCCACCACATGGCGATAGCGGTCGCGGGTGGCGAAATCCATGTTGTGGTAGACAACGGCCGGGTCGCGGCGGAGGACACGCTCGACGACGCTCATCGTCTCGACGAACTCGCGCCAGTCCATCGCCGACAGGAACCGCAGGCTGCCGATGCTGTTGCTCATGGAGAGTTGGTCAGCCGCCTGGTTCTGGCTTTCCACCTGAATGAGTTGCTCGGTGCTGTGATCCGTCTCGGCCAGCCGTTGCTCAAGCCAATTCGTAGGCAAGGTCAGGGCCGGATTCTGGCCACGCAGCCGACGAGTGAATTCCGCGACAAATGCACTCGTGAGCGGCGGATCCGCGCGGACCAGGTCGGCTAGAGCCAGGACCAGCTTCCTTGGCTCCTTCTCGGCGACCTCTAGCATGCGGTCCGCCCAGAGGTTTGCAGCGTCGCGATCCCACCGGCACTCGGCGATCCGGACGGCAATGCGGCGCAGGTTTTCCAGCAAGGCCAGGCGCAGCATGGTCGGAATGGCCCACAATTCGCCCAGCTTCAGGGTCGTGATCGTCTGGTAGGAGGCGACGAAGCCGCTGAGGTTCTCGGCGTCGACGCGCCCGTCCCCGTGCGAAATCAGTTCCAGAGCGATGGCGTAAACGCGCGGATAGCCGGACAGCGGGCCGCTCACGAGCCGCGGGAGTTCGCCGCTGTACGTACGGGGAAGGTGCCGCCGCGCGGTCCTGATCTGCTCTTCGATGAGATGGAAGTTGTCCAGCAGCCAGTCGGCGGCGGGCGCGATCCGCACGCCCTGCTTCACCGCGTCCGAGACCGCTTCGTAAGCGCGGAGGAGCGCGCCTTCGTTTTCGGCCAAACGCGGTAACAACCGGTCGGGCCCACGATGCCTGTCGATCTCGTGCGACTCGGCGAGGGCGCGGGCGTGCTGTTTGAGTTGATCGACGCTGAGTAGCTCAGATCGGAGCGGCTGCTCAGCGCGCCGTTCCCCGTCGTGGCCGCGGGCGGCGCCGAACAATCGGCGGCGGATCAAATCCATGGAGGCCCAATTGAGCGCCACTCGTGATTCCTGCGAACGGCCGGTGGTTGAGCACAGCCCCGCTATCTTATCCGAAATTCCCCGTTTGCCGGCTCCGCGATTGTCAGAGTACCAGAATCAGCCCCGCGACCGCTATCGCGCACGGCCGACTCCTGTCCATGCCGAAAGCGTCATCCGGCGCGGGTGGAGCGGTCGGTGCTGGGCCGGGTCTTCGGCCCGGGGCCAGCGCACCGCATCGATACCCGTCGCGAAGAACCCCGGAGCAGCGGTTTCTGCAAGACCGGCGCGGAGTTTTCGCGTGCCACTGATCCGCGGATTGGAACGTGTCGCCGGCTCAGGCGGCGCGCGTGTAGCGGTGATGCAGTCCGCCGACCTGCGGGATCGCGATCACCTTGCCCTGTTCTGGCGGCTCCACTCGACGTGACGTTGGCGCGTTGCGCTCGAGCGACAGATGCGTTCGCGCTTCGTGGTAGTACGCGAAGTAAGAGGCCAGGATCCGCAGCAGGTGGGCTTCGTTGAAGACGATCAGGTGGTCCAGGCACTCCCGCCGGATCGGTCCGATCAGCCGCTCGACGTACGGACTTTGCCATGGCGAGCGGTACGCGATGACCACTTCTTCGATGCCCAAGTGGTTGATGCGCTCGCGGAAGTCCTGACCGTAGATGCCGTCGCGATCCCGAATCAGGAAGCGCGGCGCCTCGTCGAAGGGGAAGGCTTCCACGATCTGCTGAGCCGTCCAGCGCGCGGTGGGATACGGCGTGACGTTAAAGTGGACCACCCGCCGTCGGTCGTGGCGCAGCACGAGGAAGCAGTACAACAAGCGAAAACTCACCGTGGCCACGACGAAGAAGTCGATCGCGACGATGTCGGGCACGTGGTTTTCGAGAAACGTTCGCCAGGTCTGTGACGGTGGCTTGCGACCGCGCTCCATGTACTTCGCCACCGTCGAGTCGGCCACAGTGTGACCGAGCAAGGCCAGCTCGGACTGGATCCTCGGCGCGCCCCAGGTCGGGTTCTCCCGCGCCATGCGCCGGATGAGCTGCCGGATCTCGGCGTCGGTCTTTGGCCGGCCGGGCGTGCTCGTTCGCGACCTCCAGCGCCAATGAAGTCGGAAACCCTGGCGATGCCAACCGATGACGGTCTCGGGTTTGACGATCGTCAGGCACGAGCGCCAGCCCGACCAGACACGGGAGAGCCAAACCCAGAAGATTCGGTCACGCTTGCGCAGCCTTGGGCGCTTTGTGGACGCCTGAAGAACAGCAAGTTGCTGGCGCAGGGCCAAGTTCTCGGCGAGGATGGCAGCGCGGTCACCGAGCAACGCGCGCAGGAAGACGACGATCGCGCTCACGACGCCCATCGCAGCACCTCAGTTCGGTTCATGTGAGGCGGCATGATGGCGCAGCAGCCCCAAGCGGGCGAGGCGCGCAAGTCCTTGGGGCGCAACGCGGACCGAGTTTGTGTGAGGGACAGGGGGCTGTACAATGGGCGAACACGACCCGGCGGCTGAACCGGGCAAGGCTATCTGGGAAATGTCGGATAACCGACCAGGGCCTGGCCGCGGACTTGGACAAGGTCGTCTGGGAAACGTCGGCTGAAGCGACTGGAAATGGAAATTGCCCCGCACTACCGCCACGCACTCTGCCTGTATCCATATCCCACCGATCAGGAACCCGGGATTAACTTGTGGCCGCCGACGGGCCTGGAGTACATCGCGGCGGCCCTGAAGGAGCATGTGCAACGCATCAGTCTGGTCGACCTGCGACATGAGCGCGACTTCCACGCGCCCGCAAAAATGGCGGCGTTCATTCGCGCGGGCGTGGACCTGGTCTGCATCAGCGTGTACTGGAAGGCCCGCTACGAGCGCGTCTGCGAATACATTCGGCAACTGCCGGCGAATCGGCCGATCATCGTGGGTGGTCGCGAAGCGACCGAAAGCGTCGAAGATCTGCTGGCCCGCTGCCCGAATATCACCGCCGTCGTTCGCGGGGAAGGCGAGCAGACGATCCAGGAGATCGCCGACGGTCGGCCCTACGACCAGATCCTGGGTCTGTCCTACCGCCGCAACGGGACGCTGGTACACAATCCCAATCGCCCGCTCCAGGCCATCGAAGAGATTGCGCCGCCGGACCGCACGCTGCGTCGCAGCCAGTACTATCCCAGCCTGCGCGGCGTGCGACTGCTGCCCATGGAATTCGACACGGTCATGGCGTCGCGGGGTTGCCCATACAAATGCACCTTCTGCACCTTCAGCGTGAACCCGCTGGGACAGAAGCGCGAGTACGTGGCACGGTCGCCGGAGTCGGTCGTCGATGAGATCGCGGCGAGTTCGGCGACGACCATCCTGTTCGCGGACGACAATTTTTTCGTGCAGCCCGAGCGCGTGGAGCGCATCTGTGATCTGCTGGCCGAGCGCGGTATCAAGAAGCGTTACTCGGCCAATGCGAGAATCGAGGTGGCCCGCTTTCCGCGCATGCTCGACAAGGCCTATCGGGCGGGCTTTCGGCTGCTCCTTTTCGGGCTGGAGTCCGCGAGCGACAAGACGCTCGCGCGGCTCCACAAGGGCTTCACGATTGAGCAGATGCGGACCGCCTTCGACGTTCTCCGGCGTTTCCCGTTCTTCTATCATGGCTATTTCATTTATGGCAGCCTGGGAGAGACGGAAGCGGAGATGCTGGACATCGCCGAACTGGCCCAGGACCTGGGTCTGCACACCATCACGCTGAACCGGCTGCGCGTGGACAAATACACGCCGCTGCGGCGCGAAATCGAGGGCGTGCCCGGGTACCGCGTCAGCTCCAACGGGTACGTTTATTCGCCAGGTTTTGACCGGCAGCGGCTGCTGCGCATCCGCGACCAGATCCGCAATCGGTTCCTGTACCGCCCGCGACAACTGGCCCGGATCGTGAAGGCGATGAACGACACCGAGATGCTGACGTATCGCCAGATGGCCTACTTCTGCCTGCGCGGTCCCTTGTTGCTCTACGATTATGCCCTTCATGTTGGCCGCAAGGCGGTGAAGAAGTCTCGCCAGCGCGCGAAACAGCGCAACGCACAAGCTGCCGCGCCGTCGCGCGATGAAGTGGCGTGCGGCGCGGGCGCTACTTCGGCAGGGTGACGGCCGCGGCTGCGCGGGAATGTCGCGGAGACCGCTTTCCAAGAGCCGACCGAGTGGTGGAAGCTGGGCGGCTACAGCAATCCGAGCGGGATCGCCGTGGCGCCGCGCTGAATCGGCAGCATCTCACGACACAGGCAGATCACGGCGCCGTCGCCGATCTTGAGGCCCATTCGCGCCGCCGGGAAGTGACCGGCCCGTTCGGGCCGCGGGCTGCCGGACTTCTTGACCTCCACCGGATGGACCGTGCGGTCCTGGACAATGAGGAGGTCGATCTCACGCTGCTCCTTATCGCGGTAGTAGTAGAGCTGCGGCTGCTTGCCGTGGTTCCACCAGCTTTTGAGCACCTCGGCGAAGACGTACGTCTCCAGCATGGCGCCGCTCATCGCGCCGGCCTCGAGCGTTTCGGGCGAAGACCACTCAGCCAGGTAGGCACACAGCCCGGTATCGAGAAAGTGGAGCTTCGGAGCCTTCACAAGCCTCTTGGTGAGGTTCGAGTGATACGGTGCCAGCAGGGCTACCTGAAAGCTGGCCTGGAGAATCGAGAGCCAGCTCTTGGCGGTGTTGACCGCGACGTCGGCATCGCGGGCCAGGTCCGAGAGGTTGAGCATCTGCGCGGTCCGCGCCGCACACGCCTTGAGGAAGCGCAGGAAAGCCGCCTCATTGGCCACCTGCGCGAGATCGCGCACATCCCGCTGCAAGTACGTTTGCAGGTACGAGCTGTAGAACAGGTCACGGTCGCGAACGGTCTTCGTGGCGATGGCCGGGTACGACCCGAGCCACATGTCGGCGTACGCGCGCTTGAGCGTGAGCGCCGGCGCGTCGCCTTGCCGCGGCTTGAGTGCCGCATCCGTGGGCAGGAACGGCGGGACATCCAAGTTGCGTCGCCGGCGTTCCCGCTGCGATAGGCCGAGCAGGTTCAGGATGGCGACGCGACCGGCGAGGGTCTCGGAGATGCCCTTCATGAGCCGAAACTGCTGTGAACCGGTGAGCCAGAACGACGGTTTCTTGCGCCCGCCGCGATCGACGGCCATCTTAATGTGTGGCAGCAATTCGGGCGCGTACTGAATCTCGTCGATCAGCACCGGCGGCTCGAAGCGCTGCAGAAAGAGCGCGGGATCGGACTGGGCGAGCGTCCGGGCGGCCGGGTCGTCCAACGTAACATAGTTGCGGTCCTTCTTGGCCAGGTGTTGGAGCAGCGTGGTCTTGCCGACCTGCCGCGGTCCGGTCAGGAGCAGGACGGGGAACTGCTTGGCGGCGTCGAGGCAGGCCTGGCTGATAGCACGCGGCAGATACATGTTCGTCTCGTTTGCAGTGTTACTGCAAAATAGTCGAGACGACCGACTCTGTCAAGGCCGTCCTTACCTGCTGACCCGGCGGATATCTCGCGGGAGCGAACGTCTCGGCCGCTGATCAGTCCAACGACGGCCGCCGCAGCAAACCACGATGGAGATTCGAAGGCCGCGTGCAGTTGGACGTCGCTGGCGTCGAGCGCGCCGCTCCTGCCGCGACACCATGTCGGCAGGCGTGTTCAGGGTTTCTTCGGGGCGATTCGCCGCGCTTTCTTCACCGCGGGCGGGTTGATTGGCTGCGACTTTTCGCCCTTCAGCTCTGGGTCGGGGTTTGTCCGCGTTTCCACCGCCTTGATCTTGTCGACCACGTTCATCCCTTCGACGATCCAGCCGAAGACGGCGTAGCCCAGGTGATCCGGGCCGGTGTAGTCGAGCTTGGGATTCGCCTCGATGTTGACGAAGTACTCCGACGTGGCCGTGCCTGGCGCGGCATCGCGGGCCATCGCGATTGTGCCGCAAACGTTTTTCAGGCCATTGTCGGATTCGAGTTTGATCGGCTTGTGCTGGCCGGGCTTGCTCGGGCCGTTGAGCTCGGTATAGCCGCCACCTTGGAAGACTTGGATGCGCGCTTTCTCGCCGACCACGATGCGGTGGATCAGCGTGCCGTCGTAGTAGCCTTCGTCGACGTAGCGCAGGAAGTTCTTCACCGTGATTGGGGCTTTCTGCTCTTCAAGCTCGAGGACGATCGTGCCCCAGGCTTGGTCGCCCTGTACGATGTCGAGCGCCACGCGCGGCAGAGCCGCCGGTTGGCTCGTGGTCGCGGGTTTCGAGGCCGTCGGCGCCGTTGCCGGCGTTGTGGCCGTTGGCGCGGGCGCCGGTTTCGCGGCGGACATGTCTGGCTGCTGCGCGGCAGCAGGACCAACCAGACAACAGACGAAAACAAGCTTGCAGCTTCGGTGAATCACTGGCCGTCCTCCGAAAGCAGACATCATCGGCGCCATGTCCCCAGCGATGCAGAGCTACCCCGCGACTTGGGCCTCAGTGTGGCGCACATCTACCACGTGCAAACCGAGGCGACGCAATCATGCTCACCACGCCGTCGCAGTTCAGGTCGCCGCGATCAACTGCTGTCGCGTAAGGGTTGTACGCGACATTGCCGGTGGTTCGGCGCGTAGCCACGAGCGATGCGCAATGAGACTCTCACGCGTTCTTCACGGCCTTCTTGAGGATCGGGCCGGCACGCCGCGCGTCCTCGGCCTGGTCGAAGGCCAAGTAGGTGACGTGGCTTCGCTTCAGGGCCGCGGCTGACAGGCCTCGTAGGTTGATGCCGGCGTCAGCTAGCGCGCGTGTGATGAGTGCGCCCAGGCCGCGCTGGTTCGGGCCTTCCAGCCGGAGTGAATGCAGGCTGGTGGTCTTCGCCAGCCCGGTTCGCTTGGCCGCCCGGGTCTGGGATGCGCCTTTCAGGGGCGCGAGGAATACGACGCTCTTCCCGGGCTTGTCTCGGCGCGCAATGACGAACTCGAGGTTCGCTCCCGTGTTCTTTAGCGTTTCTAGTTTCTCGGCCAGCGCGCCGGGGCGGTCCTCGATCTCTCCGGCCCACACGTCAACCTTGGTGACTTTGAAATCCATGGTTTGTCTCCTGGTGCTGTCCGGCACCGCAGATCGACCCGATAAGGCCCGAACGTACCCGGCTTCTGCCCGGTACGCAAGGCGCCCTGCTCGGTCCTGGGAACCCCGCTCTCCGTGCCCGCAGGTCTGGGTGACGCCCCTTCGACCGAGTCAGTTTCTGCCCGCCTTGAGCGTCGCGTGTCGAGCAGGCCGATCATCAACATGATAGGCTCAAGTACCAAGTGCCGGATTTCCAGTGTCACGCGGCGCACACGATTCGCTGAGCGGCTGTTGCTGAGCTAGCCTGCGCGGCTCGCGCTGTCCGCCAACGCACAGTCTCAGCCGCCTGCCGCTTTGGCCGGGTACACGTACATCAAGGCTCGCTGCGCGCTTGACCCGGTCGCCTCGTCGTCATCCATGTCGCGAGTGCCCCCGTATGGCCTTCGCCGACTTAATGGTTGGGTCGGTGAAGATTGCGCTCGTGCCGCGCGCGAACCACGGGATGGTGTGCGGCGCGGCCGCACGCTCCGTTTCTGGTCGTCGGGCAGAAATGCCTGACGCTACGTCGCCGCTGCCCGTACCGCCCAGCGGAACTTCGCGGGTGTGCTGCGCGGGTTTCCGCGCCGCTCGGCCGGGCTGGGTCGCTGCGGTTCCTCTGCGATCTGGGTGTACACACCGCCGCGCAGACCGTCGCGCAGGGCGTGTTTCACCCGGCGATCCTCGCCGCTGTGAAACGTCAGGATCCCCAGGCGGCCGCCAGGCTGCAGGCAGTAGGGTGCCACGCGGAGTAACTGCTCGAGACCCTGCAGCTCGTCATTCACCAGGATTCGCAGCGCCTGGAACGTGCGGGCCGCGGGGTGCAGTTCGGACTGTCCCGTGGTAACGGCAGCGCGCCACGTCCGGCGCGTCAGGCCCAGCGCGCTCAGCACCACGTCGACCAGCGCTTCCGTCCGGGTGATGGACTGCTCGGACCGGCGCCGGATGATCGCCTGCGCGATCTGTTGGTGCGCTGGCTCGTCCGCGAGCTCGCGCAGCGCCGTCGCCAGCTCGTCGCAGGTGATTGTTCGGAGAACATCGGCGGCGGTGCGCGGCCGGCGTGGATCCATCCGCATGTCGAGCGGGCCGTCGTACTTGTACGAGAAACCGCGGGCCGGATTGTCGAGCTGCACGCTGCTGAGACCGAGATCGGCGAACACGATATCCACGCCCGCGAGGCCATCCGCCGCCAGCAGCTTCGGCAGGCCGGCAAAGTGGCTGTGGTGCAGGTGCACGCGCGCTGGGTCGACGAGCTGTGCGAGCCGCCGGCCGGTCGCTTCCAGTTGCGGGCCATCGAGATCGAGCCCGATCAGCCGGCCGTCGGGCACGGTGCGTTCGAGAAACGCAAGCGCGTGGCCGCCGTAGCCCACCGTGAGATCGGCCACGATCTCCCCCGGGGCCGGGCGGAGCGCGGCGAGGACCTCGGTGACCATGATCGGGACATGTGTGCCGGCGGGCGTGCGGCCCTGCGCGCGCACGTGCGCATCGATGTCGGGGTACTTGTCCGGGTCACGCTCTTTGTAGCGCTGCTCAAAACGGCGTGGGTGTGTGCCCGCATAGCGCGGCCGCCGACGGCGCGGCGGTGGGCCGGAACCAGGATCCGGGGGACTGCTGGTCATGCACGGATCTTAGTCGAATGCCGCGTGGGCGGGCTACCACGGCTGAGCCCCGCGGCGCGCGCCCAAGCTGGCCAACCTCCGCGTGTTGCGGTCCAAGCTCTGCTGGCGCACTCGCCTGCGAGTCATTCCTTTCATCTCCCCTTCTGCGCAGATCGTTCTCCCTCGGCTTGCCGCACTCGAGACGCGTCCTTCGCAGTCATCGTCTCGCTCCTCACCGGCCCCGTCGGCATGCAAATGCCGCGCACATCCGCACTCGGGACAGACGGTCACGCTATCAACCGAATCGGTCGGCAGGCCGCGGATGTCGTACCGACAGTGCAGGCAGCGGAGGTGCTCGAACGTGGCGGCTGCGAGGCTGCCGAAACGTCCTCGCTTAATGCCGTACCAGATGATCCCCGGTCTGGAGCAGAGGCAAAGCAGGCCAACGGACTTCGCGGATGGCGCATCACGCACGTCGCCGGCTCTTCAGCGGGTGCGTGACGAGCCCGGTTCATCTTTTCTTATTCTCCTTCTTCTCCTTCTTCAGTCTGCGTTTCTCCTCCGGAGTACGCTGGGCCGTTTTCTGATGTTCCCTTTTTCCTTTGTCTTTTTTTCCCTTATCACCCATATCCGTTTCTCCTTGCTTGAAAACAACGTGCACCAGAACGTCGCGCAAAACCCGTCTTCGGAAAACCAAGTTCAGGGCATTCTAGCCGCCCAAGTCGGGCAACGCCTCCGGGTCATGAGCCCGACGAGCCCATTTGGAGCGGTTTCGCTCCAACTCCCGTAATCAACGCTACTTGCAGAAGTCGTAGAGGGTTAGCGCAGTTTTTGCACTGCTCTACATGTGCAACATGTTGAACATGTTGCACGCCAAAACGTCACAATTTCGTCACAGTCTATGGGTGTTGTCAACTGCGATTTCGACGAGGCGAGCACCCGGGGAAGACCGCAAACAGGGCGGTGCTCCCTGCACACACCGGTGAAGGCATGGTGTTCAGCACGGTTAGCGACGGCCCCGGCACCGTGGTGTAGCTGGGCGGTCGGTTGCCTGGGGTTGGGCGGGGGTTCAAAATGTCGCAGGCTGCTCATTGCGGTACTTACAACGGACTTCATTCAGGATTCACAGACCATGCTGCGCTGGTTCTACGTCGCTCTGCACCTCCTTGCTGAAGCTGGCGCCGCTCGGCGCGACGCCCGCGTTCGTTTCCTCAAGGCCCAGGTCGAGATCCTCCGCCGCAAGCTCGGCGGCAACCGGGCCATCCCAAGCCCGGATGACCGCGCCCGGCTGCTGGCGATCGGCCAGGAGCTCGACCACAACGTCGGCGACGTGATCGGCATCGTCACGCCGCAAACGTATTGTCGGTGGGTCGTCGAGCTGCGGGAAGGGCGGCGGCCAAAGCGAGTCGGTCGACCGAAGATCGCCCGCAACCTGCGCGAAGTCGTCGTCCGCTTGGCCAAGGAGAATGCCGGCTGGGGCTATCGCCGCATCATCGGCGAGCTGCGGAAGCTGCGGCTCCGTATCGGCCGTTCGTCGGTGCGCCGGATCCTGAAGGACGAAGGTCTCACGCCGTCGCCAACCCGACGAGGGCGCGCCGAAGAGACACTGTGGCGGAAGTTCATCCGGCCGCACGTGAACACGCTCGTCGCGTGCGATTTTTTCACCAAAAGCGTTATCACGCCGCTGGGCCTACGGCTCGCGTACTGCCGCGCGTTCATCCACGTCGGTACGCGGAAGGTTTTTCTCAGCCCGCCCACGTATCACCCGCACGAACGCTGGGTCCAACAGCAGGGACGGAACCTGCTGATGTGGCTCGAGGAACAAAATCTCCAAGCCAGGTTCCTCATCCACGACCGTGACAGCAAGTTTTCGGCTGCGTTCCGTCAGCTCTTCCGCAACGCTGGCGTGCGCTGCCTACGCACGTCGATGCTGGCTCCAGATGCGAATTCTTTTTGTGAAGCGTGGATCGGAGCCCTAAAAAGAGAGAGTCTCGACTATTTCCTCTGCTTCAGCCTATGTCATCTAGAGCATATAGCACAACAATTTGTCCGTTTCCACAATAGGTTTCGCCCTCATCAGGGACTCGGCAACCTGACGCTGCCCGCGGCAGCAGCAGGGCCACCGCAAGAACTCGTGTCCGATGTTGCTCCGGAAATCGGCCGCATTCGCTGCCAGCGCTTCCTCGGCGGACTGCTGCGCCACTACTACCGCGAGGCAGCCTGAAATCTCGCCGTCCCACGCAGCACATTTTTCATTGCGACTACGTATGCTGCCGTCGCGCGCGCTGGGCGCTGCGCGAGGGCGTCACTCCGCGAGCGGCGGCGCACCACTATCATGAATCGTTCAAGAACGCACCCGCGCGGTTGAGTCGGCAGGCCCTCGACATTCTGAGCCAGTGCTCGTGGACCCGCGCGGCCTGTCGAACGGGCAGCTTGAGCGCTACGTTGTGCAACCGTCGGAGGATCTGCGCCAGGTGAAGCGCTGAACCGCCGGGCGCGATTCATTCAGCGGACACCGACATTTTGAACCAGCGCCCGTGGACCTGCGCGCCGCCCGCCACGGCCGGAGATCGCTCCACCCGCATCCTGGTTTTCGTGGTCGAGCCAAAAAAATCGCCGCTGGCGAGTGACCAGCGGCGATCGCAAAGTCCAGTCGGATACTTGAGGGCCCGGCGCAAAGCCCGGCGTGTCGGGGGTGGCTTTCTATCCCGAGATCAGCCGCTCGAGAAGCTGCACGAGAGCGTCGCGCAGCGCGGACTGAACACCATACTGCACGCCTTCCAGGTATGTCTCCCAGCTCGGCGCGAGGACGCGCGCGCCCAGCTCGGACTTCGCAGTCAGGAGGACGACGTCCTCGATGGGCACGTCGGAGTAGTTCCCTCTCGTCTCGGTGGGCACGGCCGCGATCTGGTCGACGACGGCCAGGCCTTCGATGACGCGGCCGAACACGGTATAGCCCGGGGACGTCGCGCTCAAATTAAACGCGGGATTGTCTGCGACGTTTATATAGAACTGCGAGGTGGCCGAGTTCGCGTCGTCGCTGCGCGCCATCCCAATGGTGCCCCGCACGTTCAGCAGGCCGTTGTTGGCTTCGCTGGCGATGGGGTCGTGCGTCGGCTTCGCCTCCAGCCCGGACACGTAGCCGCCGCCCTGCACGATGAACCAGTGGATCACGCGATGGAAGACCGTGTTATCGTAGAAGCCTTCGTCGACGTACTGCAGGAAGTTTTGCACCGTATTCGGGGCCAGCTCCTCATCGAGCTCGATGAGGAACTCGCCCATACTGGTCGTGATCCGAACCCGCGGCGGTCCCTCCACCAGCGGGTCGCCGGTCGGGCATCCGCCGCAGATAAGGGCAGCCCCGAGCAAGAGGCCCAGTGCTGACTTGGCTTTCATGATCCTGTTCTCCTTTGGGGTGCTACGCCCACGATCGCACCGTGTGTCGCTCGTTCTTCGGCGGGTGCTTGACGGATGCCCGCTACTGGCCAGCGGCTGGTGCCGCCGCCGCCGGCGTTGGCACCGGTGGAATGAACGCTTGCGGAAGCGTCGAGCCCAGCGTCGACCGGATGCCCTGCAACACCCCAGCGTTCCCGGTAGTCTGCTGCAATGCACGATTGGCGTTGTACTGCGCCAACGGATCGTAGTGGACACCGACATTGAACGGGCCGGGGATCAGGTTGCGGAAGAACCATTCCTGCACGAACGTGTCCACGGTATAGGGGATGTGCAGGATATCGCCCGCCCGTAGGGCGAGATCGGGAGTTCGGCCCGCGAACATGTCGCTGAGGTTCAGCTTCACGTGCACATCCTCGCCGTTGGCCCCGGTCCGGATGAGCGTCGCGTCTTTCGCGTCCAGGTAGTCCCGCAGCCCCCCCGCCGCCATCACCGCGCGCAGCACGGACAAGGTGCTACGCGGTGGGATCATGATCGGTCCGGGGCGGTTCACGACGCCGTCGACGTACACCGCACTGCTCTCCGCGGCCTCGACGATCAGGAGGTCGCCCGACTCCAGCGGGGGTGCCTGCAGCACGCGGCGCAGGTCGTTCATATCGGCGAGGTTATAGACCACTTCTTCCTGCGCAGGATTGATCGGCCGGTGGCGAACGCGCCCCGAGATGTCGCGGCTTAGCCCGCCGGTGGTCGCGGTTTCGCCAAACCCGCCGGCGACGGCCAGCGCGTACAGAATGTTCCGCTCATTCTGCCGGAGCTTCACCAAGCCGGGGGTTGTGGCGGCGCCAAACACGAGCACGGTCGTCGTTTGTGCGTCGGCCAGTTGCACGTAGACCGACAGGTCCTTGACGACTTTCGGCACGTGGGCCGTGATGATGGCCTGCTCCACCTGGTTCAGGGTCAGCCCCTGGACCTCGATGGGCCCCACGAGCGGCGGGACAATACGGCCGTCGTCGTGCACGCGCAGATCCAGCGCGACTGGCGTGTAGCGCTCGTCCGCGAGCCCGAACATCCGGATCGACAGGATGTCGCCCGGCCTGACCTGGTACGGATGGATATCCGTCAGCGCCAATGCAGCGAGATCGACCGGCGCCGGTGGAGTCTCCGTCACCGCCTCCTCGCGTTCCGTCAGCTCGACGGCCGAGATCCGCTTGTCGGCGCAGGCGGATAACACGGTCAGGAAGACGGTCAGGACGGGCAATGTCAGCTTTGCCAGCAACGCGCCGCGGCGCGGGGAGGGACTCCTCGTGGCGCGCCGGCGCGAGGGTGAGGTGGTACCATCGGGAAGCGAGCCCGACAGGATCTTCTCCGCGTGCATAGTTGCCTCCTGTGCCCGCCGTCATCCACACGGCGCGTTGGGCAAAGACCACGCGCACGATATAGGCACGAGGCTTCCATGTCTATGCGATTGAGGGCCAACCGGGCGTGTTCAACGCTGCTCGGCCGCTGAAACTTGACTGGTGTCTCGTATCGTTTGCAGTAGCCGCTCGATCTCGGCGCGTTCCTCCGGAGTGAAAACCGGCGTGCTCTTCTCCGTGGCCAGCGCTTCGTTCAGGTGCCCGGCAATCGGCGCCCAGTCGTTGAGCGCGTAACAGACCTGTGCGAGGTGAAACAGCGACCGGGCGCGCAGCGCCGAGCCCGCGCCAGCCAGCTCCGCGCAGCGGCGCAGCTCATTCCGCGCCTCTTCCAGTTTGTCGGGCATCTTCCGCAGGATGAAGGCCAGCGTGTCGCGGAAGTTCGCGTCGTTCGGCCGGAGTACCACCGCCGCACGCGCGTAGGCGAGGGCATCCCCGTAAGCGGCGCGCTTCTCCGCTAGGATCCAAGCCAGATTGTTCAGGGCTTCGGGTTGGGAGGGGTTGAGCTGCAGCGCGGCGCGGTAGGCCTGCACGGCGCGATCGATCTCGCCTTTCCCGTAGGCCAGCTCGCCGAGCGACAAGTGCGGCCGCACATCGCCGGGTGCGAGCTCCACGGCCCGCTGACAGAGTTGGACGGCCGCGTCCAGATGAGCCGGCGATACTCCCAGCATCGTCGCGGCCGAGAGGAGGATCTCCGGACGCGGACGGTCGCTGTCCTGCTGCGCCGTGGCTAATGCCACGATCTCGTCATAGCGCTTGGCCTCGGCGAGCAGTACCAGCCGAGCATGGAGTACCCCGAGGTGATCCGGCGCCAACGCGCTGGCGGTATCGAGAGCCCGCTGCGCCGCCGTCGCGTCGCCCTTGGTCCGGTACAGATCGTGAAGGAAGAGCTGCGCCAGCACGCTGGCCCGCCCAGCGTCCGTGGCGGTGAACGCTTCCAGGCCGGCGAGCGCGGCGTCCGGCTGTCGAAGAGCCACGAGCGCACGGGCGCGGAGCACCTGCCAGGCCTCGCTGTCGGGCTGCTCCCGGAGGAGCTGCTCCACGGCCGTCTGAGCGCTCTGCAGACTCGCCGTGTCCTGTCGTCGGCTCGCGATCTCGATGATCAGGTCCAGCGCAGCGGGGTTCTTGCCGTCGATCTGACGAGCCGCCCAGGCCGCCTGACGGGCCGCCTCGAGATTGTTGAGGGCCAGCTCGGCGCGGGCCCGCAAGAGCAACAAACCCGCGTCGCCCGGATTCACCTGTGTCCCCCGATCCGCCAGGTCGCGGGCCGTCGCGAAGTCCTCCAGCCGAATCGCCAGCTCCACCAGCCCCCGATAGGCTTCCGCGCTGGCCGGCAGCGACCGCGCGGCCTGTCGGAGCAGCTCGCGCGCTTCGGCCAGCCGCTCGGGTGTGCCCTCGCCGACGGCGCGCACGGCCCGCACCCAAAGGAGATCCGTGTCGTCGGGCGAATTCTGCTCCAGCTCGGCCAGGAACTTCCCGGCCAGTTCGCGGTCGCCGGCCTGGTTACGGGTGAGCAGAGCCTTCGTCAGGCCGCGCTTGAGCTGGGCAGAGTCGGGATAAAGCTCCAGACCCTGCAACCAGGTAGCGATCGCTTGATCGAGGCGCTTCGTCTGGGCGTAGAACTCCCCGAGCGCGGCGTGGCCGAAGCCGTCCTGGGTGACCTGCAGCAGCGCGCGGTAGTCCTGTTCGGCGAGGTCCGGATGCCCGACGCTGGTGTGGTACGACGCACGCAGCAGGTACGCTTCGGGTAACGGCTGCGCCTCGACCAGCTCGGTGAGCACCCGCTCGGCCTCGTCAAAGCGTTTCTCCGCCTTGAGAATGGCGACCCGCGTGCGGGCCACGGTCGGCCGATCGCCACCCGCCGCGGCGGCTTGCTCCAAGTACTCCAGCGCGCGATCCGCGTCGCGGGTCTGCGCGTAGCTCAGCCCCGCCAGGCGAACCAGGTCCAACGGGTCCTTCTGCGCGGCGGTCAGGCGCAGCTCCAGCTCATTGATCGCCTCACCGTACTGCCCCTGGCCGACGGCCAGAGCAAGTCGCCACGTGCCGACCAGCCGCTCGTCCAGTTTCTGCTTGAGCTGATCGAGCAGGGTTCGCGCTTCCGAGAAGCGCCGCTGCCGTTGCAGCAGCGCGAGCAGCCGGTCGGCGATTTCCGGCGCCCCGCTGGTCTTGAAGCCGCTGGAATAGACGGCCTCGGCACTCGCAAAATCGCCGGCTTCCTCATACAAGCCACCCAGCAGCAGGAGCGGCCCGGTTCGCGTCGGGTCGGCCTCCGTGCAGTATCGCACGAGCTCGACAATCTCATTCTGCCGCGCGCGGCGGTCCGGCGCAGCCAGCCACAGCCGAGCCTGGTGCAAGCGCCACAGCAGCCCATTGTTGCCCTCGACGGCCCTGATCTCGTCGACCAGTTGTTGGGCGGCCGGCTGGTCCTGCAGGATCTGCGGCAGTTCGAGAAGCAATGCGCGCGCCTGGATGTCCTGCGGATCTTCGGCGGCGAGGGCGCGCAGGGCGGCGATGCCGGTGGCAACCTCGCCCTTCCGCAGGTCCAGGGTGGCGAGCGCGACCGCGATGCGACGCTTGTCCTCGGGTGACGCCACGGCTTCGGCTGCCGTGCGCAGCGCCGCGCGGGCCTCGTCCACCCGCGCCCGGTTTGCCAGCAGGTCGCTGAGCGCCAGCCACGGCATCGCGTGCTCGCCGGACCGCTCACATGCGGCGCGCAGGGTCTGCAGGGCTTCGTCGACCTGCCCGGCACCGGCATGCAACCGGCTCAGGGCCATGAGTGCGGGGAGCGGGTCAGGGCATTCCGCGCTCGCCCGTTGCAGCTCGGCGGCGGCGGCGTCCGGTCGGCCCTGTTGCTCGGCGATGGAGGCGAGCAGGATGCGGACAGCGACGCGCTCCGGGTCCGCGTCGCGCAGCTTCGCCAGCTCGTCTGCCAGACTATCGAGCGCGCGGGCTCGTTGCTCCGGCAACTCCTGCCCAGCCAACCCCAGCCGGGCTGCCAATTCCAAGACTTGCGCGTCGACGTCTCTCTGCGGCTCCGTCAGTGACCCCAGTACGTCGCGCGCCGCGCCCCAGGCACCCTGACCAAGATAGAGGCGTGCCAGTTGCTTGGTGCCCTCGGCACCTGTCGGCCGCCCGGCGGTTTCCTTCGCTAGCACCTTGGCCGCCCGGCCCAACTGCCCGGTCCGGGAATACGCATCCGCAAGCAGGGTCCGGATCAGGGGGCGCGTGGTCGCGCGGTCCGCCACCGGCGCGAGCAGGTCGATCACCCGGTACGGCTCATTCTCCGCGCCGGCGACCAGGGCCTGAAGATAGGCCGCCTGTTCCTCGAGGGCCGCGTTGGTCCGCAGCAGCTTGGCCGCTTCCAGGAACTCGTCGAGTGCCTGGTGCGCGTCGGGCATGCGCCGGGCGACCACGAACAGCTCCAACGCCAGCGGGAGGATCTGGGCGCGCTGCGGTCGGTCCTTGAAGCGGTCCAGCGTGTCCTGGGCAAGCTGCCCGCCTTGCTCCTGTGCGCGCGTCAGGAGCGCGAGCTTCGCCTTTTGGCCAAATAGCGCCGCCACCCAGTCTCCGGGATCGACGTAGAATTCGGTCAGCGACTCGGGATCGATTTGTCCGGCGGACTCGAGCTGCGCCGCGGCCCGCTCGTATGCCCCCTGCGCCATCCATTCCTCGCTGAGCGCCAACCGTACACGCGGATCGGGCGAAACGGGTTTCTCGCCTTCCTCCAGGTCACGCCGGATGGCCACGGCGTCGGCTTCACTCAGCGGACGTCGGGCGCGTTCCGAGAGGGTGCGTACCAGCGTGGCCCGCTGAACGTGGGCCAGCGCGGAATCGGGGTCGTGCTCCAGCGCGCGGTTCAGCCAACCCAATGCCGCGGCTTCGCGCGCGGCGTCACCGCCCAGCGGGACGGCCTGGGCGTCCAATGCGCTAAGCAGAACCAATGCTTCGATAAGCTCCGGCTGCTGGACGTGCTCGGCGGTCAATGGAGCGACCAGCGCCTCCAGGGCCGCGCGGCCGTCGGCCTGCTTCTCGAGGTAGATCAGGGCTTTGGCCCGGGCGACCGTCGCCGCGGGGTCGTCGGGCACCGCTTCGAGCCGTTTCCCTGCGATGTACTCGAGCTCAGCGGCATTGCCCGTCGTTTCGTATAGCAGGGCCAGCCGCCGGAACGCCAATTCGTCGTTCGGCTGCGCGCGGAGTATCAGCCGGTAGGCGCCCATCGCCTGGCGGATGCCGTCCTGCGGCAGAGGCCGCACGGAGAGGTTGGCCTGCGCGTACCTGGCGAGCACCGCCACGTCCTCGGGGTGCACCGACACGTAGCGGCCCAGCATGCGCCGCGCTGTCTCCCAGTCGCCGCGCTCGTAGGCCGCGTTGCCCTCCGCAAAGGCCGCCCGGATCATCATCCCCTTGCGCACCTTCCAGCCGACATAGGCTCCGCCTACGAGGAGTACCGCAATGACGGCGGTACTCACGAGGATTTTCAGCTTGCGATGCGTAGACCCAGATTCATGAGCAGCCATACGACCTGCCCTCCACGACGAGACTTCTGTCGGGCTGAGGCCAACGCCTCATGAAACCCCCAGATGATACCCCAGGGGCCGTTCGCGCTCCAGGGTGGTCAGGAGCGCGGCCGGCTGGCGACGGCCGCCCGACGCGCAAGAGCGTCGCCCTCCGGCGCTGGCCGGAGGGCGACGGAAGGAGAAAAAGTAAAAGCAGGAAGACTTGCAGCGCTCCCTGCCGTTGAGGAACCTATGTGATCCGCCGCTTGGCCCACGCCGTGAGGCTGAGTCCTATGGCGCCGAGCACCACTGCACCGGGCGCTGGGATTAGCTCGAGTTTATTGACGAAGCTATCGCTACCGTTGACAGCGATCTCACGAACATGAATGCCGGCCCGTAGGCCGCCGGAACCAGCTCCAATACCCAAGGCGTTGATCACGTCATCATAGGTGTTGATACCGGTGAGGTCAAAGCAGATCGTCAGCGATTCATCAACCTGATCGACGCCCCACGCAGTTGGCCCTGATTCCTCCGCCGACATGAACCCATAACCCTTCTTGAGAAGCGGGTTCTCATAATCGGTCGAAACGTTAAAATTGATCCCGGGGGCGTTTCCGCCAGGGAGGTTACGCGGATCTACAAGCCCGTCAAACTTATTCCCATGGGGCAGAAAACCATCCTGATAGAAATTCGTGCCAGTGCTATTGAGCACGCTGTCGACCCCAAGCAGTGTGCCATCGTCGAAATACACTTCCGTGATCGACCCCTGGGCCGGATCCATCCAGAAAGTGAAATTAGCTTGGTGCGGCTGCCCGTCAACGCTTGAGACGGTCATGAACAAGCTGCCAGCAATATTGTTTGAGCCATTGTTGGTGATGTTCGTAAAGCCGTACGTCGCGAGACCGGCGAAGGCCACAGTGCCGCCAAGCAACACCAGCATTGCCGTCGCGATTAGCTTGTTTCTCATTTCACTCCACCTCTGTTAGCGGCACGCCCTACGTACGTGCCCGCGGCATAGTCTTTAACGGCCCTGGCAGTGCCCTCCGGCGAACGCCGGAGGGCACCACCAGCAGCCGATCTTCACATCATACGCGGCGTTTCAACCAGCCGACGAGGCCGAGGCCGAGCGCGCCCAGCACCACTGCACCGGGCGCGGGTACTGTGGGTCCATCCAGCTCTTCACGGGTAGGCTTGTCAGGTGGGGGGACCTGCGCGACTACCCACACACAGCGAGCACCGCCGCCGGCCCAGGTGAGCTCGTATGCCTCGAACGGAAGCGACTCCCCGGGACGCCAGGCGCCGAATAACAGCGACACCGGCTCCTCGGGCTGGCTGTCAAACCAGAGCTCGAAACTCAGTGCCGCCACCGGATTCGTCTGCGTGCCGGCAGCGGCGATTTCCGGCCCACCGGCCGGGGCCTCGCCCAGGATACTCCACTCGGCGGCATCGAACGCCCGAAACGTCGGCGATTCGAATGGGCCGCCTTTCAGAATCGCGACCGCGACGAGGTCGATGGTTCCGTCGCGCGCGTCGGTGTAGTCGAAGCACTGACCCCAACTGCCGCCTTCGATCGGATCTCCGCGGGGTTGGATGCCCGCCGACAAGATCGGACAGACGGCAGCCAGGGCTAACGCTATCGCCAGTCTGGCTACTGCACTAAAATGTCCACCCAAGCATCACGCTCCCTTCAGTTTGCGGTAGACCCAGTCTGCTCGGCGGTTTGCCGAGCAGACCGGAGCCGCATTTCGTTACCGGGAGCGTCAGCTCAGCCGCCGCTTTACCCAGCCGACCAGCCCGAGCCCGATAGCGCCGAGCAGCACGGCGCCGGGAGCCGGCACGATATAGTCCCCACGCTCTCGGGGCGTGAGGATAGCAAAGGTCCAACCCGCGCCATTCCACGTCGCCCGGGCGGCGTCCACAGACAGGAGGTTGTCGCCCCAGGCGAAGAAGTCGAACACGAGCGGGCTTGACCGTAAACCCGCGAACTTGATATCAAACTGCTGCCAGATAACGTTGTTTGGACGGGATGCGTTTGCCAGCGTGGGCGTGCCAGCCACGGACCATCCGGTGCTGCTGAAGTTGTAGATGTACTGCGATTCGAACTGGCCGCCCGACACCCACTGGATCGCCATGAAGTCGAAGTTTCCTACACTATCCTCTTGAAAACGCTGACTCCAGCTTTCACCCTCCATCGGGTCGCCGATCGGAGTGATTCCTGCAACTGCGGCAAAGGCTCCCGCAAGGAGAACTGCCGCGGCAGCGTATACTTTGCTTCTCATATCACTTCTCCCCGTGCCGCGGCACGCGTCCTACGCGTATCCGCGTCACAGCTTTTTCGGTCGGCCGCGCGGTGCCCTCGAAAGAAGATCGGAGGGCACCGCCAGCGACCGATTGTCATCATTCATTCGGGCAATGTGCCCTCCATCAGACTACGCCAAGCGGCGTTTGACCCAGCCGACCAGGCCGAGGCCGATCGCGCCGAGCAAGACCGCCGCCGGCGCCGGGACGACCAGCACCAGTTGCGATTGTTTGTCCCCCTGGTACTCAGCACCGCCCCAGAGGTTCAACGCTCTGACGCCTCCTTCATACCCGGTCGGAGCCAGAGCGGCCAGCGCGGCATATGCGTTCTGCAGCGCGGCCCCGTTCGCCTGGCCTGCGAGCCAGTTGAACCAAGTGTTCCCATTTGAGCCGCATAACTGCTGGTCCCAGAAATACGCTTGCATAACGTAATTCCAGCCGCCGTTCAATTGACCAAAGCCTACACCAGCTAAGGCTCCGGCTATCGCTGGCGTGTTGAGCGCGTAGTTGGCAAAGACCGTGCGCGTACCCGGTGTGAAATTCACTAATTGCCCGGGGCTGCCCCACAGAATGTTGGCGTCCACGGTTGTGTTATACCAGACTCCAGGGTTGAACGTAACCAACTCCACGCAGAACGTGCGGCCGAACTGGTCAGATTGCGCGCCGCCATTCCATGTCTCACCGCGCGATGGCCCGAATATCAGGTTTCCGGGAACACCGCCCTGGAGGTCGACGCCGAAAGAACCACCGCCACCGACCGGAAAATTAGGGCTGTGTGATGGTCCCAAATTGGTCTGGAAGCCTGCAAATGCTGGCGTTGCGGCGAGCAGTGCTACCACAACGCAAACCGTTAAATTCAGCTTTCTCACCTTGCTACTCCTCGCGACCTCAGTTGCGTACACCGACCAACGCTTTTTTTCAGCCGGCGCCGCAGCAGAAGTCGCCCCAAAAGATTTTCCACCGTCATGAAAACTGAAGCACGCGCCGAATCAGTCAGCGCGAGAAGAAGAAGGAGGGGTGTACCGGCGGGCCCCGAGGAGACTCCGTCAGGAGAAGGAATTGCGAGCGCAAACGCGAGCAAATCTCGCGCGGAATGCGATAAGTAAACGCCGGCCTGGCGACCGGCTCGTCAAACTCACAAACGGGCAGCGCGCCGCCGAACTCGAGATCGAACGGCGTCGCGTGGCCGATCTGGGTCGGCCCGCCGGTGTGGTACCAGTCGGGAGTGAAGTTCAAGTGCAGCCGCTTGACGGAACGAACCCCCTGATAGGCACCCAACGTCGCCAGCGCGCTAAGCACGAGCGCCATGCTGCTCGGTGCAGGGGGAAGCTCCCGCAGTGACGCCGCGGCCGGCGCTACGTCGCTCGGCAACGCGGCCAGCGGCTGCGCAAGCCCAAACACGCCATGTGAAAAGCTCGGCAGCAGCGCGACGTCATTCAGGGACTGCGCGGCGGCAATAGCATCTGCCGTGAGCTGCTTATCGGAGGTGGGCAACTGATCCGCTGGGTCCGTTGCCACGCCCGAAGGCGCGATGCCGCCGTATGCGGCGCAGGTCGCATATACTAGCAGCGCGACCAGCGCTGCGCCGAGACATCCCACGTGTGTCCGAGCACGTCTCATGGCGAATGAATCCTGCCTTGTCTCATAATCTAACAGGACAGCGACGGCGTGTCAAAAGAATTTCCTGGATTTAAGCCGGATTTGCCACCCGGGTGGATCCACTAGCGACAGACTAGGGGGTTCCTTATTGCCCTGTGCCGGCATGGTTCTCACGCGACGTGGCCCGGATAATTCACCACAGAGGCATCCCGGCGCGCCGGGACACGGAGAAGAAGGCGAAACGCAGGTGATGCGATCGATCCCCGGCTCCCCATGACAGGGGGAGGTGTTTCGGCGACGGGCGGCGGGGGCGGCGGCCAAAGCCAACCCTCTCCCTGCCCTCCCCCTAGCACTACAACGCTAGAAACCGCCAAGGCGCCAAGAACGCCAAGGTACGGAAGTTACGGGCGCTTCCACCTGCGCGGCGCCCAGCGGCCAGCGCGCCGCTCCCGTGGCAAAGCGTCGGTCCGCCGCGTCATGTCGTTCGCTTTCCTGCTCCATCGTTCAGCTCTGAGTTTCTCGGCGTTCTTGGCGCCCTTGGCGTCTTGGCGGTTGCCTTTCAGAATGCGAAATAGCGTTGTAGTACTAGGAGGGGGAGGAATTTTCGCTACGGCCGGCGGGGACGCAGCGAACACACAGCCGAGGGCGGCTGTGCCACATACCTCGGCCGGCGAGGACGGCGGCCGCTACCCGGACGTCCGGTACGGAGCCCGGCCGCTACATTTCCGTCCGGCGGGCCGCCGGCCGCTACCCCGATAAGGGGACTCGCGCGCTGCAAAACCGGATTGCATCTCCACTCCACGAATCGAATAGTACATGGGGACGTGAATCTAGGACGAGGAAAGAAGCCCCATGTTTCTACCCCAATATAATGCGCGTCTGCTTTTCGCACTCGCCGCCGTCGCTTTCGCATCCTTGCTTGGGGCCGGCGGCTGCCCGCGCCCCCCAGCAGGCTTGGACCCGCCTGATCCAAACTCGGCCATCGCCGGCATCATCGAGAGCAGCGGCGGTGGGGCGATCATGCTTCCCCCTGGCAGCTTAGACGGCGACGAAACGTCCGTCGACGGCGACGAAACGTCCGGCGACGGCGACGGCTCTGGTCCGGGAACGGCTCCAGGTGGAACGAAAGGCTCTGTCCCCGACAGTCCTACGACGAGCGGGGGTGCAAGCAACGGGGACCCAGCCGATGGGGAGCCTCCGGTGGTTGACGACCTCGGCGTCCTGACGCCCCCGGATACGCCCATCGACATCGAGCTGAGCGGCGCGAGCCCGTCTGGTCTGCCGCTTGAGTTCGCGATCGTCGCTGCCCCCGTGAATGGCAGTGTGAGCAAAATCCAACCCATTGACGACCTCGCGGCTTCGGTCACGTTCACGCCCCGCGCCGGCTTCCAGGGCCAGGCCCAGTTTTCGTACGAGGCCAGCGACGGGATCAACGAGTCCAACGTCGGCACGGTCGTCGTGCTCGTATATCCGCCAGTGTATTTCGCGCTGGACATCTATGAGGGCGACGCTCCGTTGACGGTTGTCGGCCATGCCTTTACGATGGACGGCGCTTCACTTCCTGACGGCGAGTACCGCTGGAACTGGGGCGACCTGGAGGAGGGCGGGCCGGTGGCCACCTTCGGCGAGCGAGCGCACACGTTCGTGAAGTCCGGGACGTACTCGGTCGGGCTGAGCATCGTTCTGGCCGGCTTGGCACAACCGATTGCCTGCACGCACAGCCAGCGCGGGATGGACCCCCAGTTTGCCAAGGTCGAGGTTCAGCCGACCATCGGCGGCCTCGTGCGTGATGATGGCGGAACCCCGCTCGCCGGAGTAACCGTGGCGACGAACGACGGCATCCAGACGACGTCGGATTCTTATGGCCGCTACATTCTGCGCGTCCCACACCGTTGGTCGGGTACGGTAACGCCGAGCCTGGATGGCTATGAGTTCTCGCCGCCGAGCCGTGCGTACGTGCTTGTCACCGAGACGCAGTCTGATGAAAACTACGTCGGGCCGGTGAGTTCGCTACCGGGCGTTCTGTCAGTCTCCCCCGCGGACGGCTTGGAGAGCGCCGGATACGTCGGCGGCCCGTTCACGCCGGACTCTACGGAGTACACGCTGACGAATGTCGGCGAGTCGCCGCTCACGTGGACCGCTGTGGCGACGCAAGGCTGGGTCACGTTATCCAGCACGGGCGGCGCGCTAGCCGCCGGGGCAGCGGCGTCAGTCACGGTATCGATCAACGACAACGCGAATAACCTCGACGCGGGCAGCTACAGCGACACGGTGACGTTCACCAACGCGACGAACGGGCAGGGCAACACGACGCGTACGATCTCATTGACCGTGCTTGAGCCGGCGACCCTCGTGGTGTTACCGTCTTCTGGATTGAGCAGCTACGGCAACGTCGGCGGGCCGTTTGACCCGAGCTCAAAGGACTACACCCTGACCAACACGGGCAGCGCGTCGCTGGATTGGGCGGTAACGAAGACGCAGGCCTGGGTCGCGCTGTCGAGCGCTTCTGGCGCGCTCGCGCCGGGGGACTCGACGATCGTAACGGTTTCGATCAACCCGGAGGCCAACAGCCTCGAGGTCGGCGCTTACAGTGATCTGGTCACGTTCACGAACGCGACGAACGGCCACGGCACGACGAGCCGCGGCGTTACGTTGACGGTAAGCGACGGTCCGCAGATGGCGAGCTCGATCTCGCAATATGGGATCACGTGGACGTTCGACCAGCCGTACCAGGTCGGGCAGTTTGTGAATGGCGACTGGTGGGTCTGCCCGGATACGCCGGCAGGCGCAGTGACGGTTGTGAGTGTCGATCCGGCGCCGACGGGCAGTGGTACGACGGCGCGGCACGGTTCTATGATCAACCCGGTCATGGGCCAGTACCAGGCGTATGATGGTCGCGGCTTCTACTACGATGGTTCCCTCGCAGTCCAGTACCCCGTGACTCTTCAGCCAGACCAATCGCTGATGTCCACCGAGAGCCGACCCGATAATGACCCGGACCGTCTCAACTTGGTCGAAACGCTGATGCCGCTCAGTAAGGTTAAGTTGATCCGCGCGTCCGTACTCACGTGCGTAATCGCACCGCAAGCAAGTAGCGCATTCCGGCCGCCGTACGCCGGAACGAACAAACCAATCTACGATAGCAGCTATCTGCACCGGGAACTGCTGCCGGCACTGACGCCGGCCGGGGGGTCACCGTCCTTTAGCAAGCCCACGGGCATGACGGTTGCCCAGAGGTACGCGCGCTATTTCGAGCGGCCCTGGATCGTACACCAGATGGCCGATTGGGGTGAGCACATTCGCCCTCTAGATAATTGTCTGAATTACTACTCTACAGCACACGTGATGGAGTCCGATGCTGCGCTGATTCTCTGCTGTAATTACCCGGATAAGGAACAATTACTAATCAACTTCGTACAATACGGTATTGACTCGTACTATTGCATTCAGACCAATCCGAACCCCCCGACGCGAGGGGACCGGTGCCTCTCCAAATGGCCGCTAATCTTCGCCGGCATTATGCTGGACGACGAGAACATGAGGTCGCACCACAATTACGCGTGGTTTAAGACGGACGCCTGCACCTATGCCGGTACAGGCTGGACCGGAGCCACCGCACTGTGGTGCATGGAGCGTGCCCCCACCACCGACACGCATGACCAGATCAACCCGTTCACTGGAGACTGGTGTCAAACCGATAGCGAGGGAAACCCGTTTTGGAAGGATGAAGCGTATCGTCGCGCTACCCACGGTTGGTGCCACGTCGGAACGGCACTGGCGGCGCGCTTAATGAATGCGGTCTCAATCTGGAATCACGATCCGTTCTTTGCGTACGAAGACCGCTGGATGGACGTGGCGGACGACTCCAATTATGATGCATTGAATGCGATGGGAATGAGCAATCCGTGCGGCGACGGAAACTACGGTATGCTCTATCAGCAGGGGCAGGTGCCTGGGAATTCGTTCACTAACAACATGTGGGCCGCTTACCGGTAGTCGCGGTGATAAGGTGGTCGCAGACGGTATCAACATACTCACGCCAGGAGTGTTTTGCGACCCATTGGCGCCGGTGGACGGCCCGCAACCGAGTGTTGTCTGAAAGGGCGCGCTCCACCTGACAGACAAACTGTGTCGGGTTTTCAGCAAGGTAGACCCACTCCGCGTACGTTTCAACAACTTCCGGAATCGGTACCGAGATGACCGGTAATCCCAGCGCGAGATACTCCCTCACCTTAAGGGGATGCGCGTAGTACATCCAGTCATCGAGAATCCAGTCCATCACGGCCGCGTCGAAACACTGGCCGTAGCGTGCTATATCGTGTAGGGGCTTATAGCCCAGGAAGTGTACGTTGGGCAGCGCATGGAGAGCAGACCAGTCTCCTGCCGTGACGCGACCGATGAGCACGATTGACCATTCGGGATGCTGCCGCGCGCAGGCCGCCAAAAGCGATTGGTCATTTGAGCTCGTCAGCGTGCCGAAGTAGCCGATGATTGGCCTCGGAAGTGCGGCGATGTCCCTCGGCGGATGATCGGGACGCCGCGAGAACAGGTCAAGGTCGACCGCATGCGACAGGTAATGCACGTCGCGCCGTACCTGGCGGACCTCGCGCCAGAGCGTCCGGGCGGTGCAGAGTACGACGTCGGCAGAATCGACGAGCCGGTTTGAACTCTCCGCGAGCCACCTCGCGGTGGCCGGTGAAGCGTAACGCGAGAGCTCATACTTGTCCGAGAGTTGGTAGACTTTCGGGCCGGCGATCAGATCGAGCCCATACACGGCCGACGGCGTCTCGATCCAAGTGAGCGCGTTACGCACACCCAGCATGCAGAGCGCGGCGCGAAGTTGTCCTCGCAACAACCCCCGCGTGGCCCAGTGGATCGTGCGGTCCCGAATTGCGGCCCGGCCGATCACCGAAAGCGTGTAGAACCCCCGGCGCACACACCGCAGCGGCCGAAGGTAGCTCTGCAGCCGCAGGAGCACGCGTCGCCGTCCGCCGGCGCTGCGAACGCTGGGCGTTCCGATCGGAATTGGATTTACCCACAGCACGCGCACGCCGCGCCGCCGGAACTCGCTCGCGATGTGCGTGGTGCAGCTCGGTGTAAATCCGTGGTAGTCGCCGGGCCCGAAGACGACCAGCCAGTCGAACGGGCACATGGCGCCCGTTGACCGGCTGTCCGCGTGCAAGTGCTTGAACCCGTCAATTCGATCCAGCGCGTGTCTCCTCGGGCAGTGCGATGATGAACCGGTGTTTTCCGCTCCGCAGCGGCGGAATGCTGGCCACGTCCTCGAACAGTACGCGCACCGTTCCCGCGGAGACCTTGTTGAGCTCTGACACGATCCAGCGCGTGATCGATTCCGCCCGTTCGCGGCCCCGCCAGACGGTCCGCAGCAGCACCGTATCGCGGGCTGTCTGCTCGACTTGGTACTGCGCGATGTCGTGCGCCTCGGAAAGAATCACGGAGAAGTAGTGCGTGTTTAGTTTCACGCCATTGGGCAGCCGCAGAACTTCGCTGACTCGGCCGTCGATGCGCTCTAGCATCGGGACGCCGCGGCCGCAAGGGCACGTTCGCGTCGAGAACACGGCGTAATCGCCGGTCACATAACGAATCAGCGGCCAAGCGTAATTGTCGAGCACTGTGACGAGGACTTCGGTCGGCTGCCCGGTGTCGATGGTCTCCGGCTCAGCCGGCTCAACGATCAGGTTCTCGACGTTGATGTGATACCCGAACTTGCGCTCGCATTCAGCGGCGATGTGCGCACCCTCGCCGCCCAAACCGTAATGGTCCCACATTGGGGCCCCCAATTGCGTCTCGATGATCCGGCGGTCGCGCTGCGTCAACAGGCTGCCGGTGCTCAGCACGGCGCGCAGGTGGATCGGCAGCGGGTGCGGCAGCGACGCTCGGTAATCGGCCAGGATGCGAATCGTCGTCGTGCAGCCGGCCAGGTACTGCACCGCCGGCCGGGCCAGCGCTTCCAGCACTGTGTCCAGCATACGCTGTTGATCGGCCGCGGTGAACACGTAGAAAGCGTGGTTGCGTAGGAAAGAGTCCTGCACGCGCTTGCGGAGGCCGTGGCGCTGCATGTTGTAGAGGTTGACGTATGGCTGGCCTAGCCGATAGCCGGCCATACCCCACATGCGGTACTTCAGGGCCCAGTGCCAACTGTCCTGCTCGCGCGTCCGAAAGAACGTCGTCGGCTCGTTGGTCGAGCCGCCCGTCGCATCCTTCACGAGTCGGTGGAAGTCGCCACCCTCTTCGAGGAAATCCCGCGGGTCAGCCTTCAGCATCGCCTTGGTCACGGTGGGCAGGCCCCGCAGCGCCTCCAGTGACGTGAAGTCGGCCGGGGTCAGACCGCAGCGCTGCAGGGCGCGGCGATAGAACGGCACGCGCGCATACGCGTGCTCGATCAGGCGCCGCAGTTTCTCACATTGCAGCTCGACCAGCCGGACGCGCGGCCACCATTGGGACTGCTCCAGAAACCTCATCTTGCGGTGAATCGAGCGGCCGGTCGCGATATTCATCAATGGCCAAATCGTGCGGCGCAGAGTCGCGGCGTAGAGACGGTCAATTAGCGGCAGCGGCCCGGGGATGGAATGCGGCGGCGCGCTGGCGGTGAATGAGGGGACGGGTGGGGCTTGGTCCATGGAAGTTTCTCAGACCACGAAGCGGTGGTCCGTGGTTCGCAACGACTAACGCCGCGCCCCAACCACAATCGCACGCAGGCCGCGGGCGATGACGGTCTCTTCGTTGTGGGCGGGGATGATGAGGGAGAGCATGGGTTTCAGTTATCAGTCCTCAGTTATCAGTTGTCAGCGATCAGCCAGCGGCGCTGAGTCATCAGTCTTCAGTTATCAGCAGTCAGCAATCAGCCGGCGGCAAGCCGCCGATGCGGAATCCACTACAGTCGGCTATCGGCCGGCGGGGACGCAGCGAACACACAGCCGAGGGCGGCTGTGCCACATACCTCGGCCGGCGGGGACGCAGGCCGCTACATTGACGGCCGACGGGGACGGCGGCCGCTACACCGATGGCGGGGGCGCAGAAGACACAGCCGAGGGCGGCTGTGCCACATACCTCGGCCGGCGGGGACGGCGGCCGCTACGACGTTCCATCGGCCGGTACGGAGCCCGGCCGCTACACGTACGGCCAGCAGGGGCGCGGGCCGCTACATCTACGGCCGGCGGCTCTCAGCGATCAGCGTTCAGGCTACAGCGGGGGGATTGCAGCGCGACACCCGTGCGCTTATTACCGGCCGGCCCTGGTCAAGGGTACCAGAAAAGGAGTAACGAATGACATCGGATGCGAAGATCGAAGCCAACCGCCGGAACGCGGCCAAGTCGACCGGACCGAAGACGGCGGAGGGCAAGGCCAGCTCGAAGATGAATGCGCTGAAGCACGGGCTGCTCTCGGAAGCCGCACTACTGCCCGACGAAAACGAGGACCAGTTTGACGCCTTCCGCGAGGGCATGCTGCGGCAACTGCAACCCGTAGGCGAGCTGGAGGAACTGCTCGCGGACCGGGTGGTCGCGACCGCGTGGCGGCTGCTGAGGGCCGCGCGGATCGAGGTGCAGGTCCTCGAACGCAACCAATACAACTTGCCGCGGGCCGACCTCATGGCGAGGGGCGGACACCATGAGGACGTGGGATATGCATTCTTCAACGACGCCCGCGGACCGGATTGCCTCGGTAAGCTGTCACGATACGAGAGCGCCCTCGAACGGGGATTTTACCGGGCGCTGCACGAACTGCAGCGGCTCCAGTCCGTGCGGGCCGGCGAAGCCGTGCCGGCGCCGGTCGCGGTGGACGTGACCGTCAACGGTGGGTTCGTTTCGCAAAATCGGCCGGTTCCGAGAGAGATTCTGGACTTCTTGTAGCCAAAGCGCTCCCACAAGTTTGAAGCACGTGTCCGAATGCGTTCCCGGCGGTGGTCTGGGGGGCACGTCGCCGTCGGCCACAGGGGGCCGGCGCTACACCGACGGCGCCGATACCCAACCCTCTCCCTGCCCTCCCCCTATAAGGGGGAGGAGGTTCGGGGACGGCCGGTACGGAGCCCAGCCGGTACACCGACGACCGACGGGGGCGCAGCGAACACACAGCCGAGGGCGGCTGTGCCACATACCTCGGCCGACGGGGACGGCGGCCGCTACACCATTCGGACGGCCGGTACGGAGCCCGGCCGCTACATCTACGGCCGGCGGGGACGGCGGCCGCTACATTTACGGCCGGCAGGGACGCAGCGAACACAGCCGAGGGCGGCTGTGCCACATACCTCGGCCGGCGGGGACGCGGGCCGCTACACCGACGGCCGACGGGGACGGCGGCCGCTACACCTACGTCCAGTAGGGGCGCGGGCCGCTACACCTACGGCCAGCAGGGGCGCGGGCCGCGCACTAGCGTGCGGGGTTCCGATCAGCCAGCGGCTCTCAGCGATCAGTGTTCAGGGTACAGCGCGGGGATTGCAGCGCGACACCCGTGCGCTTATTACCTGCCGGCCCTGGTCGAGGGTACCAGAAAAGGAGCCACGAATGACATCGGATGCAAAAATCGAAGCGAACCGGCGGAACGCGGCCAAGTCGACCGGACCGAAGACGGCGGAGGGCAAGGCCAGCTCGAAGATGAACGCGCTGAAGCACGGGCTGCTGTCGGAGCACATGGTCCTCAAGGACGAGGACGAGGAGCGCCTGGAGGCGTTCCGCGCGGGCCTGTGGCAACACCTCCAGCCCGTGGGCGAGCTGGAGGAACTGCTCGCGGACCGCGTGGTCGCGACGGCGTGGCGGCTGCGGCGGGCCGTGCGGATCGAGGGGGAGGTGCTGGAGCGCGCCCGGGGCGATTTCCTGCCGCCGAAGCTGGCCGCGCAGTTCGGAGTGCTGCCGGACGAGGACGCGGGGTACGCGTTCCTCAACGATGCCCGCGGACCGCAATGCCTCGGGAAGCTGTTGCGGTATGAAGCCGCCATTGACCGGGCGATGTACAAGGCGCTGCACGAACTGCAGCGGGTCCAAGCCCGCCGGGCCGGCGAACCCGTGCCGGCGCCGGTCGCGGTGGACGTGACCGTCAACGGTGGGTTCGTTTCGCAAAATCGGCCGGTTCCGAGAGAGATTCTGGACTTCTTGTAGCGACGGCGGTTGGACAAGCCGTCAGCCCTCAGCTATCAGAGACGCTGAGCTATCAGCTGTCAGCTATCAGCCGTCAGCGTTCGGCCGGCGAGGACGGCGGCAGCTACACAGACGGCCGACAGGGGCGCCGATACCCGACCCTCACCCCACCCTCCCCCGATAAGGGGGAGGAAGTTTGGGGACGGCCAGCGGGGACGGGGGCCGCTACACCGACGGCCGACGGGGACGCAGCGAACACAGCCGAGGGCGGCTGTGCCACACACCTCGGCCGGCGGGGACGCGGGCCGCTACACCGACGGCCGACGGGGACGGCGGCCGCTACACCTACGGCCAGGGCGGAGCCCGGCCGGTACACCGACGGCCAGCAGGGGCGCGGGCCGCTACACCTGGGAGACGACGCGGATGAAGTTGCGCAGGGAGGCGAGCAGGTGCGGGCAGGCGGTGCCCGGGTGCGGCGCACAGGGCGCGACCGCGGCCCAGGCACAGCCGGCGGACCGGTGCGGGCAGGGAACGGCGACCGTCCGCTCAGACAGCGGCCGTGACTCGAACCGGTCAAGCCGGACGACCAACTCCTGCTCGTCGAAGGCGACATCCACTGAACCGAGTCCGCGGAACCGATGGGCGGTGGCGACCTGGTGGTCGTTGCGGGTCTCGCCGAGCTCGCCGCGGCGGGGCATGATCAGGAGCGGCTTGCCGTGCTCGAGGGCCGTGATGATCGAGCCCATCCCGGCGTGCGCGACCAGCAGGTCGGCGGCGCCCACCTGCGCAAGGAACTCTCCAGGCGTGAGAAAGCGGGTCCACCGCATGTGCCGGGGCCGCAGCGGGCTGGGACCAATCTGAGCGAAGATCTCAGCCGGGACGCGGCCGCGACCGGCCCAGTCGTCGACCGCGCGGACCAAGCGGTCGAAGGGCATTTGGGCGCCGACGGTGACGAAGATCACAGCGCGCCCCCCGCGAAGTGCGGCCCACCCGGCTGCGCCAAATGGGGCCATTGCGTAAGCCAAAGGTCGGCATGGGGCCCGATGCGCTGGCCGGAAAGCGAGAGACGTTCGACGTTGGCAATGCTGTCGAGCCAGACGGTGCGGGCGCCGAGCCATTTGCCCAAGCGGAGGGCGAAGTAGCCGGGGGCGGCACCGGTCGACACGACGACATCCGGCCGCTGGCGGAGCAGAATCCAGGCGATTTGTAGCGCCATCCACAGCAGTTTCAGCTTGTTCCAGCGGGTGGCGTCGACGATCGCGCGGAACCGCGCGCCGGGCACATCGGCCGCATACGCCCGGTCGACGGTGACATACGTCACCTCGGCCCCCGCAAACGCCGGACGCAGGCGCAGTAGCTGGACCCAGTGCCCGCCGCCGGAGGAAACCGCCAGGACGCGACGTCGACGCTGAGCTGCTGCACGCACCGCCTCGCCCCTACGCATGTCCATTCGGATTGACGGACGCCAGATCGCCGAGCACCTCGCCCAGCCGGCGTACGTTCAGGCCCGCCCGGGCGGCCTCGGTGAGCAACACTTGGGTCGTCTCCAAGACAAACTTGACCCGCTCGTCTGCATCAGCGTCTGTGCGGTCGAAGTCGTGGAGCAACACGACGCCGCCGCCATCCCGTCGCAGGGCTGCGAGTGCTCCGCCGGGCCGTGGCAGCGGATCATGCACGTCACCCGAGTCGATCGTCCACCACGCCAGCGGCGCCCTGCGCCGCCGCACGTGCCAAGCCGTCAGAAGCGTCAGCTTCCCGCAGGGCGGGCGGAAGAGGGCGTCGCTCGGCAGCCAACGGGCGAGCGCCTGGTAGCCTCTCGCGATGTCCTCAATCGCGCGGTGCGGCGAGGTGCGCCAAGGATGCCGGTGCCACTGGCTGTGACAGCCGATCTCGTGTCCCTCGGCCGCGACGGCGTCGAGCAGGCGCGGGGCCGCAGCGGCTCGCTCACCGAGCGGGAAGAACGTCGCCCGTGCCTTCTCCCCGGCGAGCAGCTCAAGCAGCGCCGGCGTGATCGTCGCACCCGGCCCGTCGTCGTAACTGAGCACGAGTACGCGCTTGCGTCGGCAATAGGCCCGCAGCCGCCGGATCTGGAGCGGCTTGAGGGCGTGCGGCCAGAAGTACGCGCCGGCCGCCGTCGCCCCGAGCAGCCCCGTCGCGATGGCTAATTCAATCACCATGTTGCATGCTGGTCGTGACCCGCGTCAGGTCGAAGCGGTCGCCGCAGCGCCCGTACGATGACGCTGCCGCAGGCGTCGATACAGCCGCTCGCCGCCGAGAGTCACGAGCCGTCGCAGGCCGGACGGAGCGCACTCGAACGGTCCTGGGGCGGTGATGTCCGCGCCACCCAGGCCGCACTTGAAGTGGTATACGCCGGGGTTGCCTACCGGGTCGATACCACCCAGGTCGTAGCGCGTACAGCCCCGCTCTTTCGCCGCCAGGATGCTCCGCCACTGCAGCAGATAAGCCGCCTTGCTCTGGTGCCCGCGCTCGTTGCTCGCGCCCAGTAGATAGACGGCGGTGTCGCCGTGCAACGAGACGAGCATGCCCGCGGCGGGCGCACCGGCGACCCGGGCGATCAGCACGGTGAAACGCTCGTTCGGCTCGAGGTGTTCCTGCACGCGGGCGTAGAACGCCGCGTCCAACTCCACGTCGAACCCTTTTCGTGCGGTCAACTCGTCGAAGAGCCCGCGAAACGTCACCAGCAACTCGGCGCCCTCGCCGCAGTGCACGTTGATCGCATTGCGCTCGGCGGCGTTCAGGCAATTGCGCCATTTCTGCTGCAGGCGCTGGCGGATCCGCTCCGGCGAATCGCTGATATCGACGACGATCGTGCGGTACACGCGCGCCCTTTCGGCTCGCCCGAATCCCGCGGCCGTGAACTGCTCGCTCACCAGGGTGTTCCAATCGTCTGCCCCCAGCGGCGGTGCGACGCGAAGCACGCAGCCGCGGCGCTGCACGAACTCGCGCTGCAGCGCCTCCAGACAGAGCCGTAGCGCCTCGGTGTCGCCGCGCTCGTTGCGTTGCACAAGCGGTCCGCCGCTGATATAGGCGAGGCCGCCGCCGATCATCGGAATACGCCTGGTGCGGACGTTGGCCAGGGCGAGCAGGCGCTCGTGCTCGCGAATGGCGATGTGCTCGCTCTGGGCGCCGAGGCGCGCCGCAGCCGCGCAGCCGAAGGCCCAGAGATGGCGATAATTGTGATCACGAAACTGGCACGTTAGCTCGCGCCATCGCCCAGCGTCGACCGGCTCTACGATCGTGTTCATGCGGCAGCCGTTTCCGCCGTCGCCCTCGCGCGCGGCCCCCGCCGGAAGCGCCTCAGAAGCTGGCGCACTTCGTGCAGCCAAGCATACGCGCCGGCGCATGTCAGATAGAATTCAAGCATCCACACGTCCGGCGACACGAGGTATCGGCCTACCACCCCAGTTGGCAGGGGGCCGGGGTGCGGACACGCATCAAGCGAAAAAACCCGCTGGAAACCCAACGCCCGCGCCAATTCGATTGTCTGTTCGTCGTACTCGCCGTACGGCAGTGCCAGCTCGTCCACCGGCGCGTGGACGAGCGCCTCGAGCGCGGTCTTGCAGTTGGCGAGTTCTGCCCGACGCTCCGGCGTCGAGAGCGTCGAAAGGTGCGGATGCGTGACCGAATGCGCGCCAATGCGAATAAGCCCGTTGCGGACGGCTGCGCAGAGCTCAGGGCCGCTCATTAGGGACTCGTTCACCTCAGAAGCGGCGCGCGTCGTTAGCCAAGCTGGCGACCGTCCCAAATTGCCGCTGACCACGAAGACCGTAATGGGCGTCTTAAGGGCGGCCGTTGCGGGCAGAACGTGTGCAAGCAAACCTGCGTAGCCGTCGTCAAACGTCACGCAGAGACACGGCAGGCCGCGCTTCGAGTCCGTGGCGGCCGCAGCAATCTCCGAAGTTGAGATCACGCGCCCTGCGATCATTCGCATCTGTCGTACGAATCGCTGGCGCTGCCCGGAACCAACCGCGTGATAGCACAGCACGATGACGCGACGGCGCGCTAGCCGGCCGAACCCAGTCACAACCCAGCAGAGGATTGCCACCGCCAGGTACATTAGGCGAACCGGGGTAAATGTTCGACTGCTCATGGTTCTGCCCGCAGTGGTCGCAAGCAAGCGATCCGCCGATAACCCGCACACTCGACGGCCCGGATGGCCGGCGTATTCCAAACCTTCACGTCGGAATGCCCGCGCCCGCCCCGCTGCAAGGCGTACCGTGTCTGGTCCACGATCATCCACGTCATGATGCCGCGACGACGGAACCGGGGCAGTGTGGTACCGCCGAAGAGCACGAAGTCGTCCGCCCGCAACGGGACGAACCACGAACGGACATGGCAGCCGAAGCGAACCCACTGAATGGCTGCCACCTGATCGCCGTCCAGCGCGACAAACAGCTCTGCTCGGTTGGCGAAGTCGTGGTTTAGCGTCGCATTCATCGCGACGCTCAGCTCGCGGACGATCTGCTCCCGGTACGCGTCGGGCAGACCGTGCGGCTCACGACAGTGCAGCAGGCGCAGGCCGGTGGGCGGCGTACAGAGGGCTGGGGGCTCGTCGCAAGCGAACACGTAATGCCAGTTCTGGAACAGTCGTCGATACGTGCGGAGACATAACTCCCGCGGCAAGGCGAGCAGGCCGTGCCGCCGACGGTATTCGTTTGCGCGTTGTACGAGCCGAGTCATCAAGACCTAGTCGCCTGGCTCATCGGGGGTCAGCGCGCCGCGCGCGGCCCGCACGGTCCACGCTGGGTCTCAGTATCCTCGCGCCGCGCGCGCCTGAGCCGGTCGCACAGAGCTGCGCTGCCCAAGGGTCTGCCAAGCGGAAGACTGCGCATCGCTGACCCCGACCCCCGACAGTTAGTGCTCGAGGGGCGCAATTGAGAGCAAAGGCCGCAACCACGGCGCTGCAACGCATTCGGCAGCGTGCGTGATCGCGATTCTGGTTTACGACCGCTATCGCCTGGCCGAAGAGACGCGCTTGGTTCGTGAACGACTCTGCACGGGGCCGCGGTCTCCACCGTGGGCCTTCACGACACGGACATTTCCGTGGCCGCACGCGGGACAAGCACGCACTCAACGCCGTCCGCCGCCAGATCGCGCACCATGTGGCTTAGCGTGGCACGTAGCACGTCCCTCTGGTCAGGCGCGCATGCGAACCACTCAACGTCGATAAGCCGCGTATCTGCGGCTCGTCCGTCCCAACCGGGGCCGGCCCGCTCCGGTCGCACGGCCCAACAGGCCAGCAACGGTGCATGCGTCCGGTACCCCAGCCACAGGTAATCGCCATGAGCGAGCCGCCAGAGAACCCGGTACCAAAGGAAGCGCCCACCCCACGCGCGGAGCGCCGTTTGGCACTCGCCATCCAGGGCACAGCCCACGCGCGCCGCAGCAATGCGCAAGTCGGCGGGCTGCACCACACGCGTGTCCGCTTCTGGCCACTGCCGCGTTTCCAGGGCACACCATTCGCCGGCCTGGCGCGCGCCCGCCCCCGAGAGGCGCCGAGCCGGCATTCGGGGCCAGTGATTACGCCGCATCGATGTGAGCGAGCGCCAGAGCCAACCCGGCCATGAGACGACAAGCCCCCACCCAAGCCGCAGCAAGTGGGCGTCCGCCGGCCACAGTTGTGTGCGGATCCAACGCCGATTCATAGACAGCCGTAGACCGCGCCAACGGCGCGCAACCTGTAAGTACCAAAGCCGGTGGCCGAGAAGTTCGTGCAGCAAGGCGATCGCGCGGAAGCCGCACACTCTAAGCGTCGGCCACAGACCGCGGCGGACCGCGGTAACAACGGCGACCGGCCGCAACTGCGCTCCGAGCTTCAGCTTGTATTCATAGAACCCGATCCCCATGTCGACCTGCCGAACACCCTCGCGAATGGCTTGCTTGAACAGGTCAACGGCCCCGACCCGCCCCGGAAAACAGAAGCTCCACCGCCGCTCAAGCGAGCGCGCGGATTGCAGCCAGTGCAGGCGCGAGCCGAAGCGAACGGCGTATTCCATGCAGAACGGGGCCCCGTCGACGCGCACACGGCGGATGCGAAGCCGGGCACTGTGGCCGGCGACGAAGGCCATGTCGCGGTGAAAGTCACACGCTCCTGGCCAGTCCGCGTAATGTCCACGGTGTCCGACCTCGCTCCACTGCCGCTGATGGAAGTCGATGAACTCACGTAGCGCGCTGCAAGGATCCTCAACAGCGCCAGCATCGTCGACGCAGAGCGCGTGTTGCTGGACCAACCGACGGTTCTCGTGGCGGATGTTGTACCGTTCGCGGTGCGACAGCTGTCCTAGGTAGGACTCCTCTGAACCGGCCAGATCCAGCACTGCGTGAGGCAGCGCGGTCGTCACGCGGGTTACGCTCTGCAGCCGGCGCTCTCGGCTCAAAGCCGCCACCAAGTGTCCGTCGTACCAGCAATAGCCCGGCAAACGACCTAGCTGAATAACATCCGCGGGCTGCTCAAGCAAGTGCTCAGCCAGTTGTTCAAGGAGCGGCAAGGCCCACGCAGGGTGCAACACGAGACCGCAGACCGTTGGCATGGAGTCGCAACCGACGAGGCGCAAGGCCGTCAGCCGGAACGGGCCACACCAGAGAGTCTCACGAAAGCACGGGGCGACGCCAACCAGTTTCGCGCCGCAGGAGAACACATGGATCTCGAGTCGCCGCCGTTGCCCGTAATGGGCCCACCAAAGGGCGCACCAGTCGAACGAGCAGAACATGTCGCCGAATTCCGCTGCCAGGGCATCCCAAGCGTCGCGGACGGTACACGCTGCGGAGAACGAGGTGAAAACCGTGTGCAGCAGGGCGCCGCTCGATGTGGTTGAGTCGCTGGGCGCCGCGCCGACCAGCCTCTGGCACGCCGGGTAGCAGTACCGGCAGAGTGGATCGTCGGCGCTCCGCTGAGTGCCCCCGTCCCAGGGCCCACCTTCCGTCAGCCCCGCACGCCCTTGGCAGAGCGTCCACAGACACGCACATGGAATCACATCGGGCCCCCGCCGCATTCTGGAGAGCTCTTCGACTGGAGTTGGAGCCCGCGCCATCCGGACGGTCTCAGCAGGAGGAGGCGGACGGGTCGACTCTTCGCAGCCACTCCGTGCGCCAGAAATAGAAGCACATCCGGTCACAGCCAACCGTGTCCGAATTGCCGGATCCATCACAGTGCACACCCTCGAGCAAGACCACATGGCTACACCGCACCATGCGCCAACGCGCTTCGTCGAAGAAGTGCTGCACAGGGCGCAGTACGCGGAACTGGCGGCCGCAGAACTGACGCATGGAACGAACAAACGTGCAACCACGACACCGGCCAAAGCCATCCAGCGTCTGCGCAACCACCTCCCAAGGCCGCACCACAACCCAGTCCCCGGCGAGCAAATCAACAGGCGGAATGGTCTTCACCCCGGATCTCCGGTCATGCGCGACGGCACGCCGGAACGAGATTTCCAGTCGACGTAGCCGTCGTACGAGGCCGCGGACCTTTCGCCGGATAAGCCACGCGGGGGGCTCGTGCCCCACTGTGCTGTACGTCATGAGCTGACATCCGGGCTTCTGGCCCGTCGCGGGCTTCATGAGAGCACCAATATGTCGGCGCATCCGAACAACGAGCTAGTGAGCGGCGACGACGATCTCTAGCACCATATTCCGGCTCGTTGGGCTGCGCGCGAGAGGTCAGGATCCAACGAAAGCCGCTTCCGCGAAAGCCGCGGCCCAGCTCGGCGGCATGTTCTTGCGGATCTCGATCTCCTTGAACACGCCACTTTCGCGGGCCCCGTGCTCGCGCACCCACGCGGCCATGTGCCGAACACCGTCGCGCAGCGAGATCAGCGGCCGGTCACCGAAGACCCTGCGCGCCTTACTGTGGTCGGAGAACGCGATCTTGACCTCGTTGCGCGGCGGCAGGTGCACCTTGTTGACGGGAGCACCCATCTCCTCGGCCACGACGCGAGCGAGTTCGTTGACCGTGAACGGCACATCGGCACCGACGTTGAAGACCTGTCCGCGGGCGGCGGGGTCATCGACCGACTCAGCAATGACGGGGGCAACGTCGCGGACGTCGGAGAACGCCCGCTGCTGCTCGCCATCGCCGAAGATCGTCATTGGCTCGCCCTTGAGGATCTGGTTCATGAAGATGCCGACGACGTTGCGGTAGCGGTCGGCGATGTTCTGACGCGGACCGTAGACGTTGTGCGGGCGGAAGATCGCGTAGTCGAGCCCGAACATCTCGTGCGAGACGCGCAGCTCCTGCTCGACCGCCAGCTTGGCGATGCCGTACGGATCCTCGGGGATCGGAATCATGTCCTCGGTCATCGGCGACTGTCCGGCCCCGTAGACAGCGATCGAGGAGGTGAACACGAAGCACTTCACGCCGTGGTTCACCGACGCGTTGATCAGGTTCACCGACCCGATCAGGTTGTTGGTGTAGTTGAAGCGGCGGATGAAGTGGCTGAGCCCCTCGGCCGCGTAGGCCGCCAGGTGATATACGTAGTCGAAGCGGTGCTCGGCGAAGAGCCGATTGATCAGCTCGTGGTCGCAGATCGAGCCTTCGACGAACTTCGCCGCCGCGGGCACGTTCTCGACGTAGCCGCCGCTGAGATCGTCGAGCACGACGACGCGGTGTCCGCGGGCCAGAAGCTGATCGGCCAGGTGCGAGCCGATGAAGCCCGCGCCGCCCGTGACCAGTGAAGTAAACATACCCAGTCTCCTTGAATGTCCATGACAATTTGAACGAAGTTGACCGCCTAGCCCTGCACAGCCGGGAGCAGGCGCCCGGTCTGCTCGTCGATCCGCGGCTCTTCGCCGGTCTCGACGAAGCGGACCGGATCGACGTGCCGGTTCCACTCCAGAACCGCCTGATACATCGCCTGCCGACCCGCGAGTGCCGGGTCCTTGATGAGCCAACCACGCAGCCGGTACGCCAGTCGCCGCATGCGGAAGTGCACCGTAATGACGCGCTTCATGTCGGCCAGAGATTCGCGGCCGAAGTGCTTTTCGAAGTACCGATAGCGATTGCGCAACCGCTCGACGTTGAAGCGGATTGGGAAGCGGCTGACCGATGTCCCGCCCAGGTGCGTGACGACCGGGTCGGGAGTGTACAGGATCTTGTAGCCTGCGTCCCAGACCCGCTTGCACAGGTCCGTTTCCTCGAAGTGGTAGAAGAAACGCTCGTCGAACCCGCCGAGCTTCCGCAGCAGCTCGTTGCGGAACATCACACAGCAGCCGGACTGCTGATCGATCTCGCGCTCATTGAGGCCGTCCCACTTGGCGTAATCCTGACCCTGCAGGAAAGGCAGCCAGCGCCCCAGCCGATGCAGAAAAAACGCCTCTCGCCAGTAGCGTTTGACTGTCGGAAACTGCTGGGCCGGGTGCTGGAACGAGCCATCCGGGTTGAGCACGCGGCAGCCGAAGGCGCCGGCCTCGGGATGCCGGTCGGCGAACTCGATCCAGGCGTCGAAGGCGCCGGCGTGGACGATCGTGTCCGGGTTGAGGATCAGGACGTACTCGCCGACCGCGGCCCGAATGCCGACGTTGTTGCCCTTGCCAAAGCCGAGGTTGGCCTTGTTCTCCAGGACGCGGGCCTGCGGGTAGTGCTCGCGGATGAACTCGACCGAGCCATCGGTCGAGCCGTTGTCGGGAACGAGCACTTCGAGGTCGATCTTGTGCCGCTGGCCGCAGATCGACTTCAGACAGTCGCCGATGACCTTCCGGTCGTTCCAGCATATAATGACCACTGACAGTCTCATCCGGGACTCTCCACAAGTGTTGCCTGAGCAGCCCGCGCGCGACGTGCCGCGGGCGATGTAACCGCTAGCGATTGCGGCGTAGCGCGGCTGGGACACAGGTGGCCGCGGTGGGAGGGAACATCCGTGTACCACTCGCGAGCTGCGAACGTCGGACGGGCGCGGTGCGGCGCACGGCGGGTGCCAGTCCTGCGATGATCGCCAACGACAGATACAATAACATGATGATCTGGCCAAAGTACGAAATGGCGAAGAAGTTCACGCAATGTATGAAGAGCGAGACACCGAGCGCCCAGGCCATAATGGCGTGCCGGGCATCGCGTCCCGCTTGGCGCCAGCAGCGCCCGACGGCTTGGAAGCAAAGCACAATCAGGGCGACGAAGATACTGAGTGTCAGCAGGCCCCCACTGAGCCCTTCCAAGAAATACTGGTTGGTCACGTCCACGAACCCCCGCGGGTGCCAGCCCTCGGTGTTGTGAGTCCCCAGCAGCCACCAGTCGCCAAAATGCTGAACCATCAGATTCACGAGGAAGTACCGGTGCCAACCGGTCGATCCGCCGATGATGTCGATGCGCGCGAGCAGGTGCCAGACGGGCGTTTTCATTACCAAGTGCAGCCCAACGAGCGTGCCAACGAGGGCCCAGCGAACCCAACGCATGTGCCGACGGAGCGGGAAGAACGCCGCGGCGACGACGCCCAAAAGGACCGCGGTCACGGGGGTGCTGGAGGCACAGCAGAGGATGATCACGCCGGACGTCGCGAGCCCAACGACAGCCACGAGGCGCTGCCGTCCGCCGTACCACCAGCGGGCGGCGAACAGCGGCGCGAGCGACGCCCAGAAACAGCCGGCTAGAATCGGGTGCGCGAACGCACCCTGGCATCGCGGGCGGCCGTTGCGCACCATCGTTATTTCGGGCACGCCGCCGAAGAACGCGAACGCATTGTGGCCGGTCTGGTTCTCAATGAGGAACACCGCGGCGACGGGCACACTGACGACCACGAACGCCAGCACGACGTGCTCGAAATCGCACCAGTCCCGCACCAAGCACCGGAACAGGTAATACATCCCCAGCATATCGAACGAGAAGCCGAGCCGGTTGATGAGGGCCTCGATACTCTGGTGCTGGAGTGTGTTAATGATGGTCGCGCTCGCGGCCCAGCACAGAATCACCGTGTCCATCGTCTGCCAACGGAAGCCGCCGGCCTCACGCCGTATCACCAGGCGCAGCCACCCGAAAAGCACCATGATCCGCAGCAGATCGAAATCTAGCGTAAAGACGACGATTCGCTGCGCGGGCGCGACGAAGCACGCCATCACGATCATCGGCGCGACCGCCCAGCGCCGCGGCAGCAGCAGCAGCGCCAGCCCAAGCACCACGATCAGCAGTGCCGCAAGCGGGTGCAGCGTCGTGGTGTTGTTCCAGGGGCCGTTTCCGAAATTCGCCGGGTCGAACTCGGGCATCGCGGGTCACTCCCCGAACGGCGCGGCCGCGGCAGCCGCGTGCTGTTCGCCGATCGCTGTCATCTGTTGCTTAGTGCTCGCCAATGGGACGTACTCCTGCACCCGATGCGGCCGCCAAAGGCGCTTGGTGAAGACGCGTCTCGCCGTTCCGTAAAGCGACTGGAGTTTCTGTTTCACAGTGAGCGTCCCAAGCCAATATCGGAACATCGGCAGCCCACAAAAGCGTGGTGTCGGCGCACCCATCAGCCGAAGCGCCAGGAGGCGTCCCCACAGCATGCCGCGCACCTTCGGCTGAACCGGTGACAGCCCATCGAACACTTCCGCAGTGATGCGTTTCAGCTCCAGATGCCGCGCGTTCATCGCTCCGCGGACGACCTGCTGCCCACGGTGTGTGCGCACAAGCACGATCGAATGGCCGAGCTCTTTCTCACCGCGGGTCCGATACCACGGATCGCCGACAGAGATGTCGGCGAATTCGCCGGTGTGATCGGGGCAAAGACTGCAGCGCCACTGGCGGTAGCGTTGCAGGTGGTCCCACGCGGCTACGTAGGACATGGCGCGCCGCTCGATGCCGTCGCGGGTCTTGACGGCGACTTCAAACTGCCCGGGCCAGCCGCGGCCACGGTACCGTAGCCCAACCACCGAGGCGGGGTCCTGCACGCCCACCTTCCTGAGCAGCTCGAGCGTGCCGCGGGTTGAGGGCGTCGCAGCGCAGAAGATCGCGATAGTCAACCCCAGCTTGCGGTCCAGCTCCGGCCGCAGGTGCCGGGCCTTCGCCACAGCAGCCACGTCACACGGCTTACCGATGAAAACACAGGATGCCGGGGCGTCCTCGATCATCTGGAGGCCATCGCAGGGACTAGCGGGTGCATAGCGCGAGCCGGTGGCGGCGAGGATCTCGGCGCGCGTCGTGCTCAAGACCGTGTAATTGAGGTACGGCACGTCCGGGCGGGCGGCGATGTGCAAGACGCCGTGAAATCCGAGCCGTTCGATGCAATATAGCGCTAGCGCGCTCGCGGCCCCGCCGCTCGAGCCGGCAAACCGAGTCTCCGGGTCGGCCGCGTAGCCTTCCCACACCTCGCGGACCGGTCCCCAGCCGTCCACCAATTGGCGAATCAGGTTTGGATCTCGTCGATCGAACGAGTGGGCTAGTTCGATGCCCGGACAGACCTTCAGCGCGTCGACCGTGCGCGGGTCACGCGGGACAGCGGACCGCAAGAGGGGTCGGCGACCGTAGTCCAACGTGTCGACCATCCTGATCTCGTCCGGACTGAGGTACGCGCATACGCCACAGCCGCAGCAGAATTGGCGCTCGGCGACGTCGCGGATGTTCAGGACGTTCAGGCGCACGGCACAGTCTCGGCTTTGCCCTGCTCGGCCGCAACCCGCAGCAGCGGATGGTGACTCGCGCTGACGCCCAATGGCATGACCATCGCGCTCAGGTGCTGTACGCACTGCTGCACGGGAAGCTCCCACCACCGGCTCGCGCGGACAAGCGCGCACGTAGCCTCAGCAAAACGGAAGCGCACCAGACGCGCTGGATTACCGGCCACGATCGCGAAGTCGGGCACGTCCTTCGTCACGACCGCTCCGGCGCCGACAACGGCGCCCAGGCCGATATGGTGACAGCCGGGCGTGATCGTCGCGCGGTCCCCCAGCCAGGCGTCCGCCTCGATGACAAGTGCACCGGAGGGAATGTTGTCCTCCGCCACGAATCCGAGGGCGCTGTTGTAGAAGAAGGGGTGCAGCGACAGCCGCTCCAAGGGATGATTGCGAAGGAACACACGCACGTCGCCGGCGATCGACACATAGCGGCCGATTACGACACCCGGCGGAAAGGCGCCCGGGCACAGTCCGGAGCCGTAGCTGTAGGCGCCCGCGTACACCCCATGGTACTGGGCGAGAATCCGGCGCAGCGTGGCCGAGTAGTACTGACCACGCTCCCAGCGCAGTGCGAGACGCTCGCAAGTGGTCCGGCAGCGCCGATGGCGGTACAGCCTAACAAGCGCATCGGACAATGCGCATTTCCGCAAATCGCGCGAATCGCATTTGTGGAATGAATCGGTGTTGGCTGGGCCCATCAGGGACATCGACTCAATTCGCAGCCGCCAAAGGCGTGAGGCGTCGCACCTGGACCCATGCCGCGCGGCACTCGGCGCGCAGGGCCGTCGAGGTGGCCGTAACCAGTACGACACAGGCGAGCACCAGGCCGACGGCCAGCAGCAGCAAGCGCAACCAATCGTGCGGATGCCAGCCGCAGGCGGCGAGTACCAGGGCCGGAACAACCAGCACCGCGGCACTGCACGCCGGCCGAAAACACATCATTGGCGGCAGGTCATAGCGGCGGGCCAAGCGTAATAGGGCATACCCCAAAGCGAGCAACTCGCCGGCCAGGGCAGCCAGCGGGATCCAAATCAGGGCCATATGCCCAAGGGCCAAGACGACCGCGGCCGCGACGCCGCTCAAACGCCACACGTTGGCCCAAAGCGAGTTCTGGGTGTCGCTCAGAGCGAGGGCTGCCAGTGTCGGGCCCACGCGCAAGAGCCGTGCGCTCTGGGCAAGCCCGAGGAACGCAAGGTATACTCCGCCGGCCGCGTACCGGGAGCCGAAGAGAGCACTGAGCAGCCGGGGGCCAACGCATACGAAGACGATCGCAAGCGCACCGGCCAACATGGCCAGAGCACCTATGGACAGCGCGTAGCGCCGTCGGAACTCGAGGGCATTGTCCTGGGCGGCCGACAAGAGGGGTAGCATCAGGCTGGCAATAATCCCGCCCAGCAACATCGAGGGAGCCATGGCCAGAGTCAGCGCGGCGGAGTAGATGCCCAGGTCATACATCGAATAGCCGGTTCCAATGATCAGCCGGTCACCCTGGAAAATCCCGAACATCAGCAACCCGTTGATGAGTAGCGGCCAGCCGAACCCCAGCAGCCGCTGCGCCTGCTCCCGGTCGTAGCGCCACCGGTAGCGCCGTTCCGCCACGACGTGTGAGAGCACGGCGAGCGCCGCGGCCTGGACGATGACCAGCCACAATACCGCAGAGTAGTCGCGCAACCACCAAGCCAGCGGCCAGACGGCCGCCGTGATCAGCGCCTGCGAACCGACCTCCGTCAGGACCTGCGGCGTGAACTTCATGCCGCGCTGCAGGCGCTTGAGGTCCAGGTGCACGAAGCCGCGCAGGAGGGGCACCAGCGCTAGCCAGTAGAACGCCCACTGCGCCTGCGGCACCTTGAACAGCCGGGACATCGGCCACGCCAGCAGCGCGATCAGGACCGCGCTGCCCAGCCCGCGCGTGAACTGCCAGAGCTGCGCGGTAGCCTGCAGGTTCTCGTCGTCGCCGTCCCGCGCCTGGATGAGCAGCTTGTCCGCCGCCAGGTCGCTGATCATCTCCAGCAGCGAGACGGTGATCGCAAACGTTGCCGCAATGCCGAAGTCGTCCGGGCTAACCAGCCGGGCGACGATGATGTTGCGGATGAAGGACAGCGCCTGCCCGAGCCCCTGCCCGGCGCTCAGCAAGGCGGCCCCTTTGAGCACGCGACCGCGCAGGCTCACGCCGGCACCTCCCGGCCCAGCGCCGCCGCCACTCCGGGTCGCACGTGGGCCAGGATCGCCACCATCTGCTGCGCGGCGCGCGCGCGGTTGCCCCGCGCCGGCCCGGCCAGCGCTGTGCGCGCCGCTGCCCGGTCCTGCCACGCCGTCCAGAGGCGGTCCACCACGTCCGCCGTCCCCGCCACACGCGGATCGGCCACGCAGCCGCCCTGGCCGCAGGTCTCAAACACGCCCGCCGTCTTCACGCTATACGCGATCGCCGCCGTGGGGACGCCGGACGAGAGCCCCGCGATCGTCGCGTGCATGCGCGTGCCGCAAAACCAGTCCAGCCGGGCGATGAGCCACTTCATCTCCATGGGGTCGTAAACCGGGGGCACAGCGGCCACGCGCTCGGCCGCACCCGGCTCGTCCGCGAGTGCGGCGGCGACAGCCGCGTTCGCTGCCGGGTCGGACTCGTAGTGGCCCGGCGAGGTCAGCACGTGGGGCACCAACACGATCCGCGCATCCGTCTCGCGCAGGACCCGCCGCAGGAAACCCAGCACGCACTGGCGGTAGTCGGCTTGGAAGCCGTAGCGCGTCCGTGCCCCATCGGGGTCGTGCCAGATCAGGCCGCTGACGTTGAAGCCGATGACCGGACGTGGGAACGTGGGAAGGTGGGAAGGTGGGAACGTGTCGGCCGGAGGCGTATTCGGCTCGGCAGGAGCCTCGCCCTCCCACGGCCGGTGCAGAGCCCGGCCGCTACGGGTGGACGTCGGCCACGGGGGGCCGACGCTACGCGCGCCGAGCCACGTGGCGAGCGGCTCGGGCAGCGGCGCGCGCGGCGGGCGGGACTCCAAGGCGAAGGCCACATCTACACCACAGCGGTGCCGTACCGGGTCGAAGTCCGGGCCCAGCAGGTCCTTGAGCACTTCGAAGCTGCGCGCATCGCGCGCCCACGCCATGGCCGCCCGGCGCACGATGTCGGCCGCAAGCGCGCGACAGCGCCGGTCGCGATAGGGCCCGTAAGTCTGGGGCAGCAAGACGAGCGGCCGATGGTGCTCCAGCGCGAGGCGCTTGGAGAAGGTCACGCTGTGGAACCGTCGCGGCCCGTACAGGTCGGTGAAACTGTCGCCGCCGCTGATATCGAGCACGGCGTCGGCGGCCCGCAGCCGGGCGACTGCGGGGTTGCCCAGGCCACCCAACCAATTGCAGACCCGGAGATTCCAGAAGCTGCGGCGTTGCCAGACGCGGCGGGTCTGGGTCGCACCGCAGAACGCGAAGCGGAACGGACCCGTAGCGAATTCGAGCGTCGCGGGCCGGACGCCCCTGCCCTCGTCGAAAACCGTCAGCTCGGTCCGCGGGTCGCAGCGGGCTAGGCCACCGACGACGGAGTAGCAGAGCGCGGAGACGCCGAGATTCCCGGTGTCCGGGGCGGCACCGAAGAGACACAGCCGCAGTGGACTTACGCTGGTCACGTCATGGGCCCACGGCAATGCCGGCCGCCCTCGTGCGCAGCATTACGTGCTTGGGACGCGTGCGGGAAGAAGGGACGAGGGGAAGAAGGCACGAAGGCACGGAGGCACGAAGGGAGGGGGGGAAGAAGGCACGGAGGCACGAAGGGACGGGCCGGCCTTGCCGGATGCGCGAACCTGCGCGAACATGCGCTGGTGAACCCAACAATGCAGCCCATCGGCGGCTGGCCGCCATGGCTGGTCGAGGCGGTCCCCGCGGTCAAGAATGTCGAGGCGCTGTTCTCGCAGCATACGCTGTGGGGCATGCCACTCGACTGGCCACTGCGATTCGTCGTGCTGGGTGGGCTCTATCTGATCCTGCAACGGCGGCTGAGCCGCCGGCGATCCGCGGTCGTGTGCATCGCTGTGTTGCTGCTCAAGGAGGCGTTCGACTGCTTTGCGGTGCGCCAGCCCTGGCACCCACGCCCGCCAGACCTGGGAGACCTCGCCGATGTCGCGTCCGGGCTGCTGGGCCTGGTCTGCGCGGAACTCGGTCGGCGGGTCTGGCGCTTAACCCGGCTGATTCACCGCAGAGGCATCCCGGCGCGCCGGGACACGGAGAAGAAGGCAAAACGCGGGTGATTCGATCGATATAATTCACCACAGAGGCACAGAGAACACAGGCGAGCGCGGCTGTGCCACATACCTCGGCCGGCGAGCCGCCGGCCGCTACAGGATTCGGACGGCCGGCGAGGACGGCGGCCGCTACACCGACGGCGCCGATACGCGACCCTCTCCCTGCCCTCCCCCTAGCACTACAACGCTAGAAACCGCCAAGGCGCCAAGAACGCCAAGGTACGGAAGTTACGGGCGCTTCCACCTGCGCGGCGCCCAGCGGCCAGCGCGCCGCTCCCGTGGCAAAGCGTCGGTCCGCCGGGTCATGTCGTTCGCTTTCCTGCTCCATCGTTCAGCTCTGAGTTTCTCGGCGTTCTTGGCGCCCTTGGCGTCTTGGCGGTTGCCTTTCAGAATGCGAAGTAGCGTTGTAGTGCTAGTGTGCTGCCTCGCAAATATGGGATCGTATCGCGGGCTGAGCCGCGGCCTTCAGGCCGCGCGGAGCGGCCGCGCGACATGAATGTCGCGGCTCGGATACGTTGCGGTTTCAATGAGGCACTACACTAGCAGGCACTCATCAGGGCCCCGGTGAAGGCGCGGCTGAGCTGCCTGGACCTGGCAGAAGCGCGAGGATCACGCCCGCCGCATCCGCCGCGAACGCCTGGGCCACTCGTTCGGCCGCCTCAGTGCCGGACAAGGCCGGCACCGCGATCTGCACCTGGGCAACGTACCGGGACGCATTGCGGCCCGGGTTCGGGTCGCGCCAGCGCAGGCCCCAGAAACTGTTCTCGTCCACCGTCACGCGGCCGCTGAGGACGTAGTAGTTCAACACGACCGTCCGCAACTCGTCAGCGCCCGGCCTCATGAACACGTGAAGCAGCGCGGGTAGCAAGGAACTACTGCCGGAGGATGACGGCAGCGCCCCGCGCAGCGGAATCTCAACCGCGTGGGTCCCGAGATGCGACCAGCCGGCACTCGGATAGCACACCGTCGGGCGGTGCCGCAACATCGTACGCGGCCGGGCCGTGTAGCCAATATACAGGTTGACCGCCGCGCCCGTCTCCGCGTTGCGATAATGACGATTCACGTAGTCGTCATTCAGCGCGATCTTCTGCACGCTCTCGCGGATCGGCACGTCCTCGCCCTGCCACGACCCGATCACCAGCGGCAGCGACGACAGCGGCGGGTCGAGCCGGATCGGCGCCTCCAGCTCAGCGTTGAGGGCGGCCGCGGTCACACGATAGCCCCAGCCGCCCGCCAGCAGGACCACGCCGGCCAGCACGCACCCCCACCAGCGCTGCACGACGCTGCTCATACCCGATCGCGCCCTTGCAGAAGCCGCGGTAGCCACTGCCACACGGCTGGCCAGCACCATGACCACCCGCCGGCTGCGGGAGCCGAGCGCGGGCCCCGGTCGGCCCGCGTCGAGCGCGGGCGATGTCTGTTCCCGTTGGCACGGCGAGGCGATACGCGCGCGGCCGTCGTCGACGTCGCACGCTGGTCCGCACTCAACCAGCCGAGGAACTTCAGTAGCCCGAGCGATAGCAGCAGCCCGAGCGGCATCATCGCCAGGCCCGCGCCGTCGTGAAACGCCTCGCTCAGGGCCGGGTTCTGTGCGTAGTACACAACCAGCGCCGTCAGCACGCTCCGGAGCGCGTTGGAAAACACGGCGATCGGAATGCTCGCGGCGAGCAGCACGACCTTGTGCCAGCGCGGACGGTGGATGAGAAACGCCAGCACTGCGGCCACGAAGGTGAACGCCGTCAGCATGCGCAGGCCGCTGCAGGCCTCGGCAATGCCGATGCTCGTCTGCTCGTCGAGGCGCAGCACGTGTCCCTCGCGGACGACGAAGAAGCCAAGCAACTCGAGCGCGGCCACGGCGGCCATCGTCGCCAGCCGCTGCAGCGGCAGGGCGATGGCCTCGTGGATGCGCGCCGGCAGGGGCACCATCAACAGCAGGAACACGAGAATCCACCCCACGCAGCGCAACACGCGCCAGCCGGCGGCCAGCAGCACAACGCCGGCGACCGCCAGGACCAGCGCGTAACGCTCCCCGGAGGCGACACCGTAGTACAGGGCCACCTGCCGCATGAGCTCGGCCCAGGCCAGCACTGCCAGACCCCACCAACAAGGCTGGGCCCGCTCCGCGAGCAGCACCCGCCGCTCCCGCCAAACCAGGTAGAGCGCCACGAGGGGCACGAGCTGGCCGACGGAGTAATCCTGGTTCCCGGCCCAAAAAGCCCGGAGCTCGGTGAGCGTGGGCCAGTAGCTCCAGACCACGCACCCGAGCAAGGCGGCCAGCACAACATAAACCGTCAGTACATGACCCTGCGACCGGGCAACTGGAACAGGTTTATTCATGTCGATTCGAGTTCGTGTTCAGGGCCGTGTGCTGCCCCGCACATCGCAACGCGGCGCGGCTTGTACCGCACACGCCCGTCTGCAAGTACTCGCGGAGCAGCGCCCGCCAGGGCCGGCACGGCGCGACGCCGATTTCGTTGAGCCGGGTGCTGCGCAGGGCCGACATCGCCGGCCGGCGGGCACGCATCAAGTACTGGTCGGACGACACCGCCCGGAGGTCGACCTCTAGCCCGTCTTCCTCAAAGATCGCCTGCGCGAACTCGTACCAAGTGCAACTGTCGGAGGCCGCCACGTGATAGATTCCGACCGCCTCGCGCTCGATCAGCGCAACGATCCTGCCGGCGCACTCCACCGTGGAGGTCGGTGAGAGCCGCTGGTCGCTGACGACGCGAATGGGCTTGCCCTCGCGGGCCAGCCGCAACATGGTATTGACGAAGTTGCCGCCCTTGCCGCGCGCCCCGGCATGCCCGTAAAGACCACAAGTCCGTACGACCAGCGCACGCCGGTTGTAGGTCAGCGTAAGGTGTTCGCCGGCCAGCTTGCTGGCTCCGTACACGTTAATCGGACCGGGCGTATCGCTTTCGATATAGGCGGTTGCGCGGGCACCCGCCGCGCCGAAGACATAGTCAGTGCTAATGTAAACCACGGCCGCACCGACTTCCTGCGCACATTTCACCACATGCAGGGCGCCCACCGCGTTTACGGAGAACGCCGCCTCAGGCTCGTCCTCGCACCCGTCCACGTTGGTCTGTGCAGCGCAGTTCACGACGACGTCCGGCGCGTACGCCTCCAGGGTCGCGCGCACCTGCGCCTGGTTCTGCACGTCCAGTTCCGGCCAGTCTAGCGGGACGCACTCACCGGGAACCATGCGCCGCAGGTCGGTTCCGAGCTGCCCGCTGCCGCCGATCAACAGGATGCGCATGCTTACACCGGCGCGTTCACGCCACCCGCACCATACTGCCGTTCGTAGTAGTGCAGGTACTCGCCGGTCTTGATCGCCCGCCACCAGATCTCGTGCTCACGATACCAGCCCACGGTGTCGCGAATGCCGTCCGCGAAACGGATCTGCGGCGACCAGCCGAGCTCCCTGGTGATCTTGCTGAAGTCCACCGCGTAACGGCGGTCGTGGGCCGGGCGGTCCTGCACCGGTCGAATCAGCGACTCGTCGCGGCCCAATTCGCGCAGGATCGTGTGCGTGAGCTGGAGGTTCGTAAGCTCGTTGTTGCCGCCGATGTTGTAGACCTCGCCCGGCACGCCGCTTTCGAGCACGGTCAGGAGCGCGTCGCAATGATCGGACACGTGGACCCAGTCGCGCACGTTGAGGCCGTCGCCGTAGAGCGGCACGGGCTGGCCTTCCATCAGGTTCGTGATAAAGAGCGGGATGACCTTCTCGGGGAACTGATACGGGCCATAATTGTTCGAGCAGCGCGTGATCAGCACGGGCAGCTCGTACGTCCGGTGATACGCCCGCGCCAGGAGGTCGGCACTGGCCTTGGAGGCGCTGTAGGGGCTGTTGGGCGCCAGCGGCGAGGTCTCGCTGAACCTGCCCACGGGGCCGAGCGAGCCGTAGACCTCGTCCGTCGAAACCTGCAGGAACCGGTTCACGCCCATCTGCCGCGCCTGCTCCAGGAGCACCTGCGTGCCGAGCACGTTCGTGCGGACGAATTCCGCGCCGCCGTGAATGCTGCGGTCGACGTGGCTTTCGGCGGCGAAGTGCACGATCGCCCAGACGCCCCCGGCGAGCGCCCCCCGCACGGCCGCCGCGTCGCAGATATCGCCCCGGACGAACTCGAAGCGCCCGGTGTCCGCAAGCCCGCGCAGGTTCTCCAGGTTTCCCGCATAGGTCAGCGCGTCCAGTGCGACGATGTGCCAGTCCGTCTTGAGATGCAGCGCGCGGCGGACGAAGTTCGAGCCGATGAAGCCGGCCGCGCCCGTAACGAACAGGCGTTTCATGCGGCGCTCCCGGCCGCGGCGGCCGACATGGCGCTCTGCGGCAGGCAGTCGTGGTTCGCCCCACCGTTTGCGACCAGGTTGGTGGCCCGCAGCAGGGATTCAAACGTGCCCGCGTCGGTCCACCAGCCCTCCAGAATCTCGTACTGCAGCGTGCCCTGCTTCAGGTAGAAATTGTTCACGTCCGTGATCTCGAGCTCGCCGCGGGCCGAGGGCTTGAGCGAGCGGATGAATTCGAAGACCTGTGGGTCGTACATATAGATGCCGATGACGGCATAGTTGCTCGCAGGCACCGACGGCTTCTCCTCGATCCGCGCGATCCGTCCATCTTCGAAGGCCGGTACGCCGAACCGCTCGGGATCGGGCACCTCCTTGAGCAGTACGCGGGCCCCGCGCGGCTGGCGGCTGAAGTTGAGCACGCCCTGGCGAATGCTACCCTCGATGATGTTGTCGCCCAGCACGACCACGATCCGGTCGCCGTCGGCGAAGTCGTCGGCGAGCCGCAGCGCATCCGCAATTCCGCCCTCGCCTTCCTGATACGTGTAATGAAGTTCCTTGAGGCCAAGCTCCTTGCCGTTTCCGAGCAGCCGCAGGAAATCCCCCGCATCGTTGCCGCCGGTCACGAGCAGAATGTCACGAATACCGGCCTTGACCAGGCACTGCAGGGGATAAAAGACCATCGGCTTGTCGTACACCGGCAGGAGGTGCTTGTTGGTGATCTTGGTCAGCGGCCAAAGCCGCTTGCCCAATCCGCCCGCCAGAATCACGCCTTTCATGACATCCTTCCTTTCCTCCGGGACTCCGCCCCGGCGCTGCCCGGATTGATTCGCGACGCACGGCAGGTACGGGCCGTGAGCTCGCAACCCGTCTCCCAGAGACGCTCTGCTATCCCTGTGCGCTGGCCACGACGCCCCGCGCCCGTTCGGCTACGCCCCCCTCCCGGTAGCGAATCGCGGGCAGTGCCTGAGCCGCAAACGCCCGGCCCGGCAGCCCCGCGCGGCGCGCTCGGCCGGGAATCATCCAGTTGAGCGGTACGCTCCAGCGGCCGCCCAGCGTCAAAAGGGTCGCCAGAAAGACGCGGAGGTCGAGGCTCAGACACCAATGGCGGACATACAGCATGTCCAGGTAGATCCATTGGTGAAAATCGCCCGCCGAACGGTCGGACCGGCACAGTTGCCACAACCCGGTAATCCCCGGTCGCACGGCAAGCCGCGCGTTACGCCACGGTACGCAGATCTGGTTCTCGCGAAACGGCGACGGTCGTGGTCCGATCAGGCTCATCTCGCCCCGCAGTACGTTAAAAAGCTGCGGGAGCTCGTCGATGTTCGTCGTGCGCAGCCAGTGACCGAGCCGGGTCACGCGCGGGTCGTTCGAAAGCTTGAACTGCGGCCCATCGACCAGATTCTCGCGGTACAACGCGCGCTGCAGTGCGTGGGCCCCGTGAACCATCGTGCGGAACTTCCAGCAACGGAACACGCGGCCGCCCCGCCCCTCCCGTTCGTCGCTGAAAAACACCGGACCCGGTGAAGTCAGCTTGATGAGTGCCGCGACGACCAGCAGGAGCGGCGACAGGACGAAGAGTCCGAGCAAGGCCAGCAAGAAGTCGAACGCCCGCTTGCCCAGCGCGCCGGGGTTGTGCAAGGGCGTCATGTCGTGCATATCCGGCAGCGCAGAAAGCGGCGCCGCGGGCCGCGGACGGGCTGTGGATTCTTCTGAAAACGCCACACTCCCGGTGGAATCCAGGAAGACGCGGCGAACCACAGCCGTGCCCGCGCGGACACGAACCCCGCGGCCGATCAGGCTGTGCGAAACGAGGCCCTGCCGCTCGACACGGGCCTTGGGACCCAACACGGCCGGTCCGATCACCACGGCTTCCGCATCAACGACTACGTCGTCGTGGAGGATCGCCGGTCCATAGATGCGGCTGCTGGGATGGATCCGGCAGCGCGCTCCGATCCAGATGCCCGCCGCCCGCTCGGTGAACCGTGCCGGCACGGAACTGCGCGTCGTCGCGTACGTAATGCTCTCGCTTAAGGCCAGCAGGTCTCCGGGCTGCAGCAGGTCAACCACCGGGCTGGTCGCGGTGAGGTCCTGGCTCGGTACGCCGCACGCGGCCAGGCGCGTGCGCATCAGCGGCAAACGGAACAGGTCCGACCGCTGCAAGCGCTGCGCCATCGCGACGGAAATCAACGAGCAACTCACTCCGGCCGCCTCAAAATGTGTCACGCCTTCGTAAAGACGTTGAATGACCCGGACGCGATTGTGTTCATCGCAGAGCACCCGTTCCCGCGTGCCTTCGTCGCTCCGTTGCAGGTGCACGAGGTGCGTCGCCGTGGCACCCGTCCTGTCGCCCTTGAGCAGCAGCACGCGCTGGAGATCGCCGCGCGGAAAAAGCCGCGCGTCCACAAAGAGCAGCCAGTCTGCGGGCTCCAGGGTGTTGAGAAACTCGCCAAACGCTGGCGGCTCCACCACCGAGGCCGTTGGAACCAGGTCGCGCATGGCACGGAGATAGTCGGGTCCACACGGCCCGTTCGGTGCGAGGACCAACCCGTGGATGTCCGTGGCCGCCAATTCCCGCCGCAGAGGCTCCACGACGGCACTCGGTCCGAGCGGCAGACCTAGCAGCGAGGTCGCTGTCCCGTCCGACTGCACGGAACGAGGGCGCCAGTCGACTAGAATCGCCATCGTCGCCATTACACGGGCCTCACGGCGTCTGAATCAGGGGCTGAATCGGCGGGTGCGGGCTCCGGCCGCGATTCGTAGCCATACCCACGGCCATAGGCATACCCATAGCCGTAACTGCCGAACCGCCCCAAACCCACAAATACCGTCCCGAGCAGCTTCCCGCCCGCGGCTCCCAGCATCGCCAACGCCTCGAGCACCGCTTCCCGCCGGCAATGGCGTTCCCGCACGACCAGGACGGTTCCGTCGACGCGCCCGGCGACGATGGCGGCGTCGGCCAGCCCCAGTAGCGGGGCGCTGTCCAACACGACCATGTCGTACTCACCGCGCCATTTCCCGAGTAGCGCCGCGAACGCCCCGTTCGCCATCAGCTCGCGGTCCTCGTGACACGCCAGGGACCCCGACGGCAACACACTGAGCCCAGGCGTACCAGCAATGCGCTGGATGCCCGGCGTGGCGTCACGGTCCGCCAGCAGGTCCCGCAGGCCCGGAACCGGCTGAATCGCGAAGCGCTCGGCGAGCGTCGGGCAGCGCATATCCGTGTCGACCAGCAGCACGCGCAGCCCGCCCTGCGCCAGACTCCGCGCCAGCAGGACCGCCAACGTGCTCTTGCCGGACCCGATCGTCGCGCTCGTAATCTGCACCGTCACGCCGCGGGCCCCGTTCAAGCGGTTCAGGAGGGCCGTACGGACCATGCGGACGGATTCCGTCTGGGCCGGCGATGGCCCCAAGGCGAGTGCCGGACCCGGGCGCCGCAGCGGCAGATAGCCCAGGAAAACGCCCTGCACCGGAGCCGAGATCTCCAGGACCTGGTCCACCGTTGGGCTGAGCTTGATCCGCAGAAACGCGAGCCCCACACTTACCGCGAGCGCACCGACCAGGGCCGCCGCCGTGAGCTTCCAGCGCTTGTCGTTGTCCGGCTCGGCCGGCTCGATCGCCGGGAAGGTTCGCACCAGACCGGCCACTTCGCGGTTCATCCGCATTTCTTCCAGACGCCGTTCGAGCTGCTGCCGCATCTCCTGGGTCTTGTCGCGCGCGGCGGTCTTCTGCCCCAACCTCTCGGCATCGGTAAAGACCGACTTAGCCGCCTGGCGCTCCTCGTCGAGTTGGCGGGTCAGCAAATCGAGCCGAACCGTCATCTGCTGCACGGACTCGCGCAGCGCCCCGGAGCTGCTGTTGATGGGCCCACGCGTTCCGACCTGATCCAACTGGGCTCCCCACGCGCGCAACTCGGCCTCCGCGTCGTCCCGCTCCCGGCGCAGGTCGGCCAGGCGCGGGTCGGATTCGCCAAAACGTGCCTCGCGGCGCTCCACCTCCCGGAGCACCGCAGTCACCCGATCATTGAGCTGTTGCCAGCGTGCATCGAAAACGTACCGTGCCGCGGCGCTCGGTTGCGTGCTCGCTGGAGCAGCACTCTGGGAGGTCGCGACCACGTCGCCGGCGCCGGAGTCCGACGCCACCTCGGCGACCGGTTGCGTCGCGGCCTGCGGCTCGTTACGCGGCACCGACTCCAGCGTTCGCCGTGCAACCTCGACGTCCGTCCTCAGCGAGTTGACCGTCGCCTCGAGCCGGAGCAGGCCCAGGGCACGCTCCCGCACCAGCTCCTCCGGGGCCCCCGTGCCAAGCTGCTGGCGAAGCTGCGCCGCCGTATCCTCCAGTCCCTTGAGCTCGATCTCGCGATCCCCGATCTCCTTGCGGAGCTTCCCCATCAGCTCGTTCTCGCTCGTCGAGGCGCGCTCGTTGGTGAAGCGGACGTAGCTCTCCAGAACCCGATTGACGATCAGCTTGGCCTCCCCCGGCGTCGGCGTCGTCATGGAGACGACGATGAGCTGTTTGCCCCTCGGTACCTCCGCCTTCAAATCTTCGCTGAGCCGATCCATCGGCGGGCTCGGGCTACGCAAATGCAGGCGGTCAAGCAGGGCCTCCAGCGGAGAGGCCGGCGCGGCACGGTACCAGCGCGTTTGCCGCACCTTCGCGTCGTCGAGCAGCCCGTTGAGGACCACCGGGTTCGCGATGAAATCTGCCTGGCTGCCCCGGTAGCTCTCGTACAACGGCACCATGTCGCTCTTGCCGGCCAGGAGCTGCGGGATGACGGGGGATACTTCAATGATCGCGGTCGCCTTGTACCGCGGCACGATCAATACCCAGATCCCCCCCACCGCTAACGCCGCCACCAGCACGAACACGCCGAGAATGCTCCACTTGTACCGGAGCAGCAGTCGCGGCGAGAACGCGCGCTGGGCTGGGGATGCGGGTCGAGCCCCCACCGCCCCTACGTACCCCGTGGGCGCCGGCAAGTCCGCGGACGGACTGTTTACGGTGACGACTTCCGCCATCCCGAGACGGGAGAGCGGCTGCGATGGATCTGTGTTGGGGTTCAGGCTCTAATCCCTTCCGACGGCTACCAGGACGGCATGCCGTCCGCATCCGCGCAGCATGTCGCGCCGTGCCGCGCCTCGCCCGGCGCCAACGTGGCACCGGTCGTCACCAGGCAGTGGTCCGCGACCGCGTGGTCACTGACCACGCACCGGTCCCACAACACCGAGCGCGCGATCGCCGACCCACGTCCAAGCAGGCACTGACACCCGACGACCGTGGGTCCCACGACTATGGCATCGTCCTCCACTCGGCTTCTGGCACCGATCATCACCGACCCGACGATTCTGGCCCGCGGAGCCACCCACGCGCTGCGGTGCAGACAGGTCCCGCCCTGGTACTCGTACCCTTCGACGCTCAACTCCCGGGCATCCAGCCGCTCCAGCATCCACGCCTGCACTTCGAAGTAAGAGGCCAGTCCGCGCACCCGCGGCGAAGCCCGATCTTCCGGGAACGCGACCACCGGCGTCCCCGCGCGGTGCAGCTTAGGCAGCAGCGACTCCTTGATGTCCTGAAAACCCGTGGTCGGCACGTCTGCCAGCGCGCGGCCCGCGAACACGTAAATCCCGACCGGACTCAGCCACGGGTCGAGCTCTCCCGTCTGGCGCGCCTGACGGTGGACCACCACACTGGCGGCGACATCGCACTGCTCGTGCGACTGCAAGAGCGCGCGGAGATCGACCGCCGGGATGACGGATCCGTCGACGACCACGAATTGGTCCGCCTCCGCCAGCAGGGCCGCATCGCGCACGCAACCGGCCGGCCCGCGCGGCATCCGATCCTCGTAATAATACAGATCGAGCGCCTGGGACCCGCCGTCCAGCAAGTAGGCTCGTAAGGCGCGGTTGCCGTGGTTCGCACAAACCGCAATGGTTGTAATGCCCGCTTCCCGCAACCACGCCAGCGTGTAGGCGATTAGCGGCGCGTTCGCGACGGGCAAGAGCAAGCGCGGGCATAAAGACTCAAACGCGTCGTCGCGCCAGATGTGCGAACCGGCCAGAATGATGCCTGCGATCATGGCGCCGCAGCCGGCGCCGCGCCAGACGTGGATGCCGCCTCGGTGAATGGGGCGCGACCGCCCGACTGTCCTTGTGCCACCCCCCGCTCGCGTCCATGGGCTGGATCCCGCCGGGTACGCCGCGCGGCGACCAGCTTCCGCCTGATCCCGCCCGTCAACAGACCCGCAGCGCCGATGGCGATCATGACCTGCTGTTTCCAGCCGATCCCTGGCCCACGCGTTAGACCGAACCAATCAGCACACAGGGAGGCCCCGAGGAGAAACGCTCCCCCCAGCGCGACCACGTCCATGCGCAGGACCAGCCCAATCACGAGAATCAACGCGCCGGCCGCCGCGCCCGCCTGCTGGTGCCAACCAAATCCTGCGTGGGCCGGTGGGACCAGGTAGTCCCCGAACAGCCCCACGACACACAGTACCAACCCAGCCAGTCCCACCAGGACGTGCACTCCCATCCGCGGTCGCTCACCAACGACCTCAGTTTCCGCCGGCGCGGCGGCGGCGCACCTCAGGCAGTAGCGCCGCAAGACCGGCTGACCCTCAGCATACCCCTCCAGGATCAGCACACGCGCCCCGTCGCCGCAGACCTCGCACCTGGCCCGCTTCGGCGGGGTCCCACGACGGCGACCGCCGCCGCTCCGAGTCTGTTCAAGCGGCGTCTCGCTGGCCAAGCTGGCGCGAGCCTGACGGACAGGGTCCGGCAGGAAGCGCGACTGCGGCGTCAACGGATCAACCTGAATGCTCATGCGCATCCCCATCCATTAGCCCCCCGACTTGAATCCAAATGCTCAACGCTTCTTCCGTCCACTATGCCGCGGCGGTCAGCGCACGGCTCAGTCGACGGCCTCAAGCAGCGCCGCGTCGACCTCCACCATCGCCGATTGCCCGAGCGTGGACACGCTCAGGTACATCCGGCAGCGCCCGCCGTGCCGTACCACTATGCCCTCCACGCCTTGCAGCGCCCCGCGTGTGATACGGCACCGTTGGCCCACCTGTAGAACCGGAAACAGCTCGACCGCCTTGCCGCCCTCGACGACCCGGCAGATGTGCCACAACTCCGCGCGCAGCCGATCCTGGTCGGCGACGTGCAGAATGGCCGCGATCCGGTTGGTTCTCCGGGCCTTGTCGCAGTCGCCGTGCTCCCCGCACAGAAAAACATAGCCGGGAAACAGCGGCACGTGGAATGTGACCTTGGCCTTGGAATAAGTGTGGTGCACTTTCACCAGGGGCAGGTAGTGCCGGACGTGCTGCTCCGCCAGCATCGACGCGACGTGCTTCTCGTTTCGCGCCCGGGTGTGCAACACCCACCAGCGGCCGAGCCCACGCACAATCCAATCCTCTGTCTTCCCCGGCCAATCCTGCACAGCGCGCTGCGCATCGCGCTCCACCACCGGCGCGTCGGCCACCGCAGTCCGGCAGCAGCTTCCCGGCCCTACACCAAGCACCCGACCTCCGATCGCAGGAGCGCTGGCCACGTCGGGCCTAGCGTTCGCCGACGACCAGCTCGGTATTCCCCTCAGCCGCAAGTCCCCTTCTTCCACGGGCAACTCCTCTCTCTCTCTTGCTTTCTCTGCGGTCCCACGACCCTGCCCAGGTGACGGAGTGCATCATCCGCGTGAGCTGCACGGCGTTCCGCACGCGCATCTTCTTGTTAATGTGCGAGCGGTAGATTTCGACCGTCTTCTCGGAAATCCCCAGCTGCTTGGCAATCACGCCGCTGGTCTGCCCCTCAATCACCAGCTTGAGCACCTCGCACTCGCGCGGCGTGAGTTGCGCGTAGCGGAGCCGGATGTCGTCCTGCTCCAGACGCGAGGAGCGCGAGCCGAGATCGGCTGCGAGGGCGCGCAGCACCACGGGCACGACGCGCTGGGGCAATAGCGGCCCTTCAATCACGTCCATGGCACCCGCCTTCAACGCGGACACCGCGGACGCCACGTCGCCATCCCCGGCGACCACGACAATCGGAAGCCGTGCCCCGCGCCCGGCCAGCGCATGCTGCACTTCGGCTGCGGTCTGCGCGCGCACCCGGGTTCCGATGACGACACACCCGGGCTGATCCAGGCACAGTTCGTCCAGAAACAGCGCCACATCGGCGTAAGGCTCGGCCTGCAGCCCCGCGGCTTCCACGACGCCGCGGATGTGGTCGCGCGTTTCCGCCTCGTCATGAACGATGAATACGATAGGTGTGTGCGTTGTCATGCCCCACCTTTACCTGACGGGCAGTCGAACTGATGGGGGCTTTCCTTCTTCGACGAATACATTGTGCTTACAGCGACAGCCGCCGTGCCACGTGCCCCAGACGTGTGCCAATCGACGGTCGATCCACGACAGCACGACGGCGATCGAATAGGTTATAAACCCGCGAGTACTCAATTGTTACCTTGGATGCCTGCGCCGACGTCGTTCGCAGCCGCCGCCACGCTACTTGCCATATCCAAGGGTCGATTGCGAGAACGCCTACCGCCTGTCCTGAGCTGGCGTAGACTCCGTCCCCGCCAATTAGGCCGCTCGGACCTAAACAGGCCACCTACGCCCCTGTGGGAGCCTAGCTACTGAGTGCTGCCTCTTGCCGCTTCCATGCAGCGAAGTGCCGCTCCCCTATGTCTTCCAACCCGCGGGGGCGCCCCTGTAACCTCCATCTCCCTGTGGCTCACCCGCGCCGGGTTTCAACCGGAACCTGTGTCACTTGTAGGGTCACGCCGCTCCGCAACGGCACACCGCCTTGTGCTGACGACCCTATAGATGTACTACTAAGGAACTTCCACACTCGGTGCCCCGCGATGACTCAGCGGCTTAGGCCCTTAACGGACCCGCACCCTCATACTGCAAGTAGTATAACCTACGTCTCGCCACGTTGCAAGTACCATTTTACCTTGATTAAGGAACCACTGCACATGCGTCTCGCGCCGACAGCGGCCCGCGACGTTCTACTCGCCATTCCCCACGGGCTGTCACCCCGGTCCTCGTCGCTACCCGCACCGATTTCCGTCCCGCGTCCCACGCGCGACGCAATGCACGTTACTTAAACTCCACCGCCCACGAGAACGGGAACTTGTCCCACGGCTCACGTTCTTCGTCCGGTTGCTGTGGATCGTATTTGCGGGAAACGTAGTATAACAGCAACGCGTCACGCCCGCCCACAGCCACGCCGCCGTGCCAAAGCCCCGCCGGAATCCGGAGCACTCCCGGTCCATGTTCTCCCAGGTACACCGCTCTACCCTTGCCCGGCGCGATCTCGACCCGTACGACCTGTTCCGTCGCCGGCAGCGACCCTGCCAGGCGCAGCTCGGCGATCAGGGGGCTCTGCCCCGTGTTGAACAAGCCGACCTTAAGATCGCCCGCCAGTGCAACCCAGTGATCGTCTTGCCGCGCATGCCGATGCCATGCCTTCACCGCGCCGGCATACATGACGGACGCGTTTACCTGGCCGGGAAGCTCCGCCAGGTGATCGAATACGGACATGAACGAACGCCCACGGTCGTCGCAATAGAAGTGCATGCTCGCCTACTCGGCTGACTCCCTGCCAACCTTAGGAATGTACGTCACGTTGAGATGGGCTGCAACGTCTAAGGTTGCCGCCGGCAGGGCTCACGACCGTGGTCTTATCGCTTATATTCGGAGGCGCTTTTTCCTGAGGGTTGCAACGCTGCATTCGGCCGCCATGGGCCCCTGTTCATCGCCGACCGATACCGGTGCGCTCAGTTCACAGGCTCGAGCAATCCGGCGTCGATCACTAACACGGCCGACTGTCCCACCGCGGTGACGCCGACATACAGTTTGGTCTTTCCGCAGCGTTCGACGACACCTTCGATGCCTTTCAGCGGACCGCTGCGGATGCGGCAGCGTCGGCCCTCGCGGAGGGCTGGAAAGGTCTCGATCTGGTTCCCGCCCGAAACGATCCGGCAGACCTGCTGTAACTCCGCTCGGAAACGATTCTGGTCGTGCACCGGCAAGATCGTGACTACGCGGTTGGTCCTCCACACCGTGTCGCAGGCTGCGGCCTCGCCACAGAAGAACAGGTACCCCGGGAATAAGGGCAGTGTGAAACTCGCCTTGGACTTCGCATAGGTATGGTGCACCGACACCAGGGGCAGGTAACAGCACACTTCCTGCTTCTCGAGGGCCAGGGAGATCATCTTCTCGTGCCGCGCCCGCGTATAAATGACCCACCAGCGCCCCGGTGCTCGAAGGATCCATTCTCCGCGCTGCTGCGACGGTAGGGAGACAGGCGCCACACCTTGGCCGGGCGCTGGCGGCCATCCCGCCGGCGGTGCATGGACCTCTCCCGCGCGGCCCACCCGTCCCACCGCGGCGCCGCACGCCAGTGGTCCGTCGCGGACGCTCTGCCTTCCGGTCGCGAACCGATCGTACGACCGCATTTCGGACGACATAAGAGCCACCCTTTCCTCTCCGGGCACCTTCACCGCACGCTATATACCATGCGGGCTAACTCGACGGCGTTCCGCGCCCGCATCTTTCGATTGATGTGCGACCGATACACCTCAACCGTTTTCTCCCGAATCCCCAACTGCTTCGCGATGGCGCTGCTCGTGGCGCCCTCCACGACGAACTTTAGGACTTCCCGCTCACGGGCCGTCAACTCGGCGTACCGCTGCCGAACCTCGCCGCGCGCCAGGAGGTGCGACCGCCGGTGCAGGTCTGCGGCGATCGCCCGGAGAATCACGGCGACGAGCCGCTCCCATAGAAGCGGACGTTCAATCACCTCGACTGCCCCGGCTTTGAGGGCCGACACGGCCAGCGATACTTCTGCGCACCCGACGTCCACGATGGTTGGGATGTTGATTCCGCGCCGCGTCAGTTCGCACTGCAACTCGGGGGCGGTTAGGGAGTGGATTTGTGACCCGAGCACCAAACAGCCGGGTTGATCGAGCGACAGCTCGCTGAAAAGACTCGCCGCGTCGCAGCACGTGCGCGTTGCCAACCCGGCGGCTTCCACGAGCGCACGGACTTGCTTGCGTACCTCGGGGTCCTCGTGCAGAACAAAGACCGTAGGCGCTCTGGCGAGCGCATCGGCCTGCGCGAGATTAGCACTACCGGAAGGCAAAGTCATGTCACGCACTGTCATCACGCGAACGCTCGGCAGGATACGAGGTGGATGCCCACGACCGCGCTCATTGAACTCTCAAGCACATCGCGAGCGCGCTAGCCTGGTGGCGGCGCGAGACGGCCACGGGGGTATCGAAGTCAGTGGGCACCCCTTCTCCGCGGCCCGTTGAATCCACTCGCATGTCTCCCGCCCGCGCCTCTGCGCGAACACCGCGCCGCATCGGTTGGTGTCTAACACACCGCCGTCTTACAGAGCCAACAGGAAACGCCGCGCGGGAGCGAAACAGGGCCAAACTCCGTCCCTGTCAGTTGGGCCGTCGCTACCCAACAATCGCTCGCGGATGGCGCCAGCGCGGCCATCCCAGTCACACCTTTGTACGCGGTTGCCTCCGTGCCCTCATGGTGAACGGCCCACCGTTCACAACGAGCCCCGCGCTGCGCATTGCGGCTTACCAACGCGAATTGTCAGCCACTCCGAAAGTCGAACCACCGCGTTGACATGTGCCGCCCACGCTGAACCGCTCCCTCTCGATATCAGGCACAACGCCGTGCACTTGCGCACGAGCTATTCTCCACGACCCAGAAGGGCTTTTTCCCCGCGGTGGTACAAAAAATCACACCCCGAGGCGCTACCATTCTCCCTGGTACGGCTGATGTAGTATAAACTATATTACGGCGCATGCAAGGGGGGTCCGCAAAAAACTCGCTTCTCGTTGTTACGCAAGGGGTTGCGCTCCGCCCCGCCGTTCTTGACGCCCTGCGCTGTCCCTATAGTACATCCGGGCTAGAGCGGTTTCACTTTTGCCCCGTTGCATAGCCGCAGTGTCGGAAGAACCCAGCAGCGTCGCTGGGGGTGATCCGATCGAGCACGGGTCGGACCGCCTCCCACAGCTCGGTCATGACGCGCAGCCCCAGGCTGCGGAGCGTTTGCTTGATCTTGCTGAACGCGTTCTCGATCGGATTGAAGTCCGGCGAGTACGGCGGGAGGTACAACAGATTGGCCTGCGCCGCGCGGATCAGTTGTCCGACGCGTGGGCCTTTGTGGCTGGATAAGTTGTCCATGAGCAGCAGGTCGCCGGGGCGCAACGTCGGCACCAGCACCGTGCCCACGAAGGCCTCGAACGCGAGCTGATTCACCGCGCCGTCCAAGACCATCGAACAGCGCAGCCCACGGCTGTCCAGGGCCGCGATCAGGGTGGTCGTCTTCCAGTGCCCGTGCGGCACGGCCTCGACCACCCGTTCGCCACGCGGCGCCCGGTGTCCATACCGAAAATGTCATCTGGCCAGATTGGAGAGGTGGATGGGGGACCGGGTGCGGTGGTGGGGACGAGCGTGCCACCCCGATAGCCGTCCCGAAGGACTCCGGAACAACGGTTTCTGCAGGACCGGCGCGGAGTTTTCGCGTGCCGTTGATTCGCGGATTGGAAAGTGCCAGCGCCTCAGGCAGCCCGCGCGTACCGATGATGCAGGCCGCCGACCTGCGGGATGGCGATGACCTTGCCCTGTTCTGGCGGCTCCACTCGACGTGACGTTGGCGCGTTGCGCTCGAGCGACAGATGCGTTCGCGATTCGTGGTAGTAGCTGAAATACTCGGTGAGGATCCGCAGCAGGTGGGCTTCGGTGAACACGATCACGTGATCCAGGCACTCGCGACGGATCGAGCCGATCAGCCGCTCAACGTATGGGCTCTGCCAAGGCGAACGATACGCAGTGATGACTTCCTCGATGCCCAAGTGCTTGATGCGTTGTCGGAAGTCGACGCCGTAGATGCTGTCGCGATCACGAATCAGGAAACGTGGCGCCTCGTCGAAAGGGAAGGCTCCGACGATCTGCTGAGCGGTCCAGCGTGCAGTCGGATACGGAGTCACGTTGAAGTGCACCACGCGTCGCCGATCGTGCCGCAGCACGAGGAAGCAGTACAACAAGCGGAAACTCACCGTGGCCACGACGAAGAAGTCGATCGCGACGATGTCGGGCACGTGGGTTTCGAGGAACGTGCGCCAGGTCTGCGACGGGGGCTTGCGACCGCGCTCCGTGTACTTCGCCACCGTCGAGTCGGCCACAGTGTGACCGAGCAAGGCCAGCTCGGACTGGATCCGCGGCGCGCCCCAAGTCGGATTCTCTCGGGCCATCCGCCGAATGAGCTCGCGGATCTCAGCGTCGGTCTTTGGACGGCCAGGCTTCTTCCGCGACTTCCAGCGCCAGTACCGCTTGAACCCCTCGCGATGCCAGCGGACGACCGTCTCGGGTCGAACGATCATCAGGCACGAACGCCAGCCGGACCAGAGGCGGGACAGCCAGACCCAGAAGATGCGGTCACGCTTCCGCAGCCTTGGGCGCCTCACCGACACCTGGAGAACGGCAAGTTGCTGGCGCAGGACCAAGTTCTCGGCGACCAAGGCCGGGCGGGGGAGAATGAAGGCGCGGAGGCAGCCGAGAATCAGCCGTATCAAGCCCATCGCGTCGCCTCAGTTCGGGTCGCGTGAGGGCGGATCGTAGCGGCTCAGCTCGGAGAAGGCGAAACGCGCAAATCCTTACGTATCAACGCGGACGGAGTTTTCAGGAGGCACAGGTCCGTAGTCGCGCGCCGCAGGATTCGCGAACGACTAGCTCCGGCTGCAGCGTGATACGCGTAGGGGAACGCTGTGGGTCCGCGATGCGCTGGCACAGCAGTTCAATCGCCCGCACCCCCATCTGGGCCATCGGTACTCGCACGGTGGTCAGCGGTGGCCGTGTCATTCGGGCTACGCGGGTATCATCAAAGCCGACCACAGCCAAAGCCTGCGGCACAGGGAGCCCGATGGTCGTCGCCGCATCAACGATACCGGAGGCCATCTCGTCGTTTGCCGCGAACACACAGTGCCCCACGCCGGCCCACTCGCGCACGTGCTGAAGCCCCAGGGCGTAGGCCGTCTCGTACTGATAGTCGAGGTGATAGACGTCGTTGGGACCCACATGCAGGCCGAACTCTGCGAGGACGTCGCGGTATGCGGCCAGACGGGCAATCGTATCGACGTTGGTCTCGAGACCGCCGACGAAGATGACGCGTCGGGCGCCGCAGTCACGCACCAGGTGGCGCATCATCGCCACGGCGCCATGTCGCTGGTCGATAAGCACGCTATCATGCGGAGTTCCATCGAGTTCGCGGTCGAGGACCACGAACGGCAGTCGGAAGCCGATCAGCATCTTCTGAACGCGATCCGTCAGCTCCGAGACCATGACAGCAACGCCATCCAGCAGGCTCCGCTGACGAATGGCGTGGAGCAAAGAGTGGCTCTCGTCCCCATCTCGGGACGAGGATACGACCAGGTTGTACCCGAGCTCACGCGCCCGGGTGCTCGCTCCGCGGATAATCTCCGAGTAGAACTCGCCGTGCAGATCGGGCAGAACCAGACCCAGGATTTCGCTCTTGCGGAGCATCAGCCCGCGGGCAAAAGCGTTCGGCTGATAGCCAAGCTTCTTGATCGCCAGCTCCACGCGTGCGCGTGTAGCCGCATTGACCACGTCGCGGCGGTTGATCACGCGTGAGACGGTGCTGATGGAGACCCGGGCGAGTTCCGCGACGTCAGCGATTGAAACTGGCATAACTCATCCATTATATGTCCACCTCCACCCGTTTTGACAGCGCTTTCAGCGGAACGTATCTTGGCTGCATGAACCGCCGAGCAGCGATCGCTGGCCTCCTTTTGTGCTCACTGGCCGGCCGGATCGCCACAGCGCAGCCGCCGGCCGACGGCGTCTTTCGCACCGCTGAGACGGCGGCGGCGATTCAGTATCGCTTCGCCGGGGCAGATGCGGCCGTACTCGATCCGGTCCAGCACGCGTGCTTTCGCTATTTCTGGGACCAAGTAGGCTCGCCGGCCCGCCTCGCCAAGGATCGCCTCAAAGCCCCCGTCGCCAGCATTGCCGCCGTTGGGTTCCAACTCTCGTCGCTCCCCATCGGCGTTGAGCGCGGGTGGATCGCGCTGTCCGATGGGCAGGAGCGGGCCCGCACGGTGCTGAAAGCGCTCCTCACGCGCGACGACAACAAGAAGTTCGGGGTGTACATCCACTACCCGGACTTCAATACCGGCGGGCTGTCCAAAGAGGGCTTCGAAATCGTGGCTAGCACCGTAGACCACGCGTTGCTTCTCGCCGGCGCGATGACGGCGGCGGAGTACTTCGGTGGCGAGGCCAAGACGTTGACGGACCGTCTGATTGCGGAGACCAACTGGAAGGCGTATGCCGTTGGTCCGGGCGGTTTTCTCTCCATGGGCTGGAAACCCGACGACCCCACGAACATGCACGGGGCCGGCAAGTTCCTGGACTGGCACTGGCACATCGCCAGCGACGAGGAGCGCTTGATCTATTTCCTCGCTGTCGCGTCGCCGAAGCCGGAATACGCCGTCGATGCCGAGCTCTACTACCGTCTGAAACGCACGGTCAAAGGCCATCGGGATTTACAGCCCTACGTCGTCTCGTGGCCAGGTACGCTGTTCACCTACTTCTTCAGCCATTGCTGGATCGACTATCGTGGCCTGGGAGCTGACGATCCCGGACTGTTCGCGACCCAGGCTCCGCGCGTTGATTGGTTCGAGAACTCCCGGCGCGCGGTGCTGACGCACCGCCAGCGCTGCATCGAGCAAGCCGGTCAGTTCAAGACATTGGCGGCCGACCGCTGGGGCCTTAGTGCGTGCTCGGCCCGCGACGGCTACATCGTGCCCGAGATTCGCCCCAATCTCCGCGACCATGAGGAGTGGTTCGAAGGCACCGTGGCTCCATACGCTGCGATCTCCGCCATCATGTTCACGCCGCAGGAAAGCCTCGCCGCGCTCCGAGCACTGCGTGCCCTCGTGGATAAGGAGGGCCGACCACTGATTTGGCGTGACCCGCTGCAAGGCGGCTACGGCTTCGTGGACTCGTTCAACCTCGATCAGGGGTTTGTCTGCGACGACTATGTCGGGATCGATCAAGGTCCCATACTCCTGGCGATTGAGAACGCCCGCACGGGCCTCATCTGGAGGCTCTTCATGCGACACGAGGTGGCGCAGCGGGCGGTGCAACGGCTTCGCCTGCAACGCGCGGATTGACTTTGGGGCTGCCATCGCGTATCTTAAGGGGTGAAAGCGCTTTCACGAACTCCTGCAAGCCCCCCCGCCGGGCTGGGTTGTCTGCTGAAGGATGCCGCGATATGAGTACCTTGGTGAAGGTGCCCGCCAGAACCGGCCATCCGGCAGAGTCGCCGCCGCGTGTCTCCAACCGTTACGGCTATTTCACGGCGGACGGCAGCGAGTTCTGCATCACGGATCCGAAGACGCCGCGGCCCTGGGCCAACATCATCGCCAACCCGCGCATGGGTCTGGCGGTCAGTCAGACTGGGAGCGGTTTTACCTGGGTGGACAACTCCCAACTTGCGGTCATCACGCGTTGGCAACAGGATCTGGCGCGCGATTGCTCCGGCAAGTTCCTGTATGCTCGCGACACGGACACAGGCACGCTCTGGTCGCTCGCGCCGGCACCGGTATGGCCGAAATACGACCACTACACGTGCCGTCATGGCTTGGGCTATACGACCTTTGAAACCACGTGTGCCGACGTCGCGGCCCGCTGGACGTTGTTTTGCGATACGCACGAGACCATCGAGCTATGGCTCGTTGAGGTTCACAACCTGACTGATCGACCGCGGCGCCTGGAGCTCTGTGCGCTGCTGGAATGGTGTTGCGGCGTGGCGCCCGCGCCGCGGCGGGAATTCCAGAAGCTCTTCCTCGAAACGCAATATGACGCGACCCGGCGTGCCATTCTGGCGTGGAGTCACATGTGGGACGTGCCGTCCCAGCGCTACGGGCACTGGAACACCGATTTCCCGTACGTGAGCGCTCTGGCCTGCACCGAGCCGCCGCTTTCGGCTCAGGGCGACAAGGCTGCGTTCCTCGGCCAGTACGGGGACTTCAGCGCGCCGGCGGCACTCGTGCAGGACCGTTGGCGTCCCGCGTTCGGGCGCCACGAGGACCCGATCGCCGCGCTGCGTTGCACAGTCGAGCTGCGCCCGCAGCAGCGCTACCAGCTCGGATTCGTGCTTGCGGTGGGCCGATCACGCGGGGAGGTCGAGGGCCTGCTCGACCGCGCGACGAACGTCGCGTTTATGAACCACGCGCTGGAGGAGACCCGTGATGCGTGGCGCACACGGCTCGCGCGTCATCGCGTCGATGTTCCCGAGGCGTCACTGAACTACCTGGTCAACGACTGGGCACGCTACCAGGCTATCTCGGGCCGGCTGTGGGGCCGTTGCGGTTACTACCAACAGAGCGGTGCGTACGGCTTTCGCGATCAGCTCCAGGACTCCCAGGTCTGGCTCACGATCGAGCCGGCGCGCTGCCGCGACCAGATCGACCTGCACGCGGCGCGCCAGTTCGCCGACGGCTCCGTGTATCACTGGTGGCACCCGTTGACCGAGCAGGGCCACGTCACGCGCATGACCGACGACTTGCTGTGGCTCGCCTTTGTCACTGCCAGTTACATTAAGGAAACCGGCAGTCTCGATCTCCTCAAGGATACAGCGCCGTTCCTCGATGCTCCCCAGCCGGGCTCGCTCGCCGAGCACGTACAACGCGCATTCGAGCGCGTCTTCCGCCGCACGAGCGCCCGCGGCCTACCCTACATCGGCGCTGGCGACTGGAACGACGGCCTCAGCGCGGTAGGACTTCAGGAGCGTGGCGAGTCCGTCTGGCTGGCGGAGTTCCTGGTGGGCCTGCTGGCCGACTGGGGGGAAATCTATCGCCGGCTGGCGCAGGAGCCCTCGACGGAGCGCGACCGCTGGGAACAGCTTGCCGCGGACTTCGACCGGCGGCGGCTGGCCGTGATCACGGCGATCAACGAGCACGCTTGGGACGGCGAGTGGTACATCCGCGCCACGCTCGACGACGGCACCCCGCTCGGCAGCAAGGAGAATCGCGTCGCGCGAATCTTCCTCAACGCCCAGACGTGGGCGATTTTGAACGACGTCGCGCCGCCGGAGCGCGCCGCGCAATGTCTGGCGGCGGTGCGGGCGCACCTGCTCAGCGACGCGGGCCCCCTCCTGCTGGCACCCGCATTTGACGTCCCCGTCCGCGAGATCGGGTACATCACGCGCTACGCACCAGGGCTGCGCGAGAATGGGGGCGTCTATACCCACGCGGCGACCTGGGCGCTGGCCGCGGCGTGCAAGATGCGCGCGGCCGACCTGGTCGGGCGCCTGCTGACTGCGATCAACCCTGCGCTGCAGGAGCCCGATCGGCACTGGGCCGAACCCTACGTGCTGCCTGGCAACATCGATGGCCCGGATTCGCCGCACGCCGGCCGTGCGGGTTGGACCTGGTACACCGGCTCGGCCCAATGGCTGCACCGGGTCGTGACGCAATGGGTGCTCGGCGTGCGGCCGGAGTGGGATGGGCTGCGCATCGACCCATGCCTGCCGCCCGGATGGACGAAGGCCAGCATGACGCGGCCGTACCGCGGATGCGACTACCACATTGAGATCGAACGTGCCCCGACCCGCGAAACGCGCACCTGGCCGGCCGACGTGCATGCCCACGTGACGCTCGATGGTGCAGGGCTGTCGAGCAATGTCATTCCCGCGCCGGCGCGCTGCGGCGAGCACCATCACGTGCGTGTCCAGTGCCGGTAGCGACGGCTCCTACCCCTTCAACCCCGTCGTGGCAATCCCGCGGATGAACGTGCGCTGCGCGAAAACGAACAGCACGAGCACCGGCAGGATGATCAGGGTGGAGGCGGCCATGAGCTCATTCCAGGGCGTGTCGCCGGATCGGCTCTGCAGGAACTGCAGGCCGAGCGCGAGCGTGAACTCATCCTGGTGGGACAGGTAGACCAGCGGCCCGAGCAGGTCATTCCAGACCGCCAGCACGTGGAACAACGCGACGACCGCCAGTGCGGGTTTGCTGAGCGGCAGCATGATCCGCCAGAAGCAGCCCCAGCGTGAGCACCCGTCGAGCATGGCCGACTCCTCAAGCTCCTTGGGGATGCCGAGAAAGAACTGCCGCAATAGGAAGATGTTGAACGCGCTGCCGAACCACGCCGGCACCCATAAGGGGCGAAACGTGCCGATCCAGCCGAGATACTTGAAGATCATGTAGGTCGGCACCATGAGCACCGGGAACGGGATCATCATCGTCGCCAGGCAAATGGCGAAGAGCGCGCGGCGGCCGGGGAACTCGAGGCGGGCAAAGCCGTACGCCGCGATCGCACTCGACAGCACCATGCCGACCAGGCTGAGCACGACGATGACCAGCGTGTTCCGCGCGTAGAGCAGGTAGTTGAACTTGCCGCTTTCGATGCGCCGGTCGCCGCGCAGCGTGCCGGGGTCGTCGGCCCCGAGGCCGATGACTTCGCGGTACGCACTGGCGGTAGGATGCTGGGGGAGCAAATCGGGCCGCAGCACCTCACGGGTCGGTTTGAGCGAGACGCTGAGCATCCACAGCAGCGGCAACACAAAGACGAGGGCCACAACCGCGAGGGCAGCGTACGTCACGACGGCGCTCGGCCACCGGTTGCTCACTCGCTCACCCTGTTACCGCCACAGTGCTCACACGCCGCGATAGTGAACCGTTCGCCGGCTCACCACGAAGACCAACGCCGTCAGCGCGAGGATGATCAGGAGCTGGACCCACGCCATCGCGCTCGCGTAGCCCATCTTGAGGTAGTTGAACGCGTTATCGAACAGGTACATCGTGTAGAAATACGTCGCGCGGTCCGGGCCGGGCCGCGTCCGCCACATCACGAAGGGCAGGGCAAACACCTGCCACGCGGTGATGATCCCGATGACCACGTTGAACAGGATGACCGGGCTCAGGCAGGGCAGCGTAACGTGCCAGAAGCGGCGGGTAGCGGAGGCCCCATCCAGTGTGGCCGCCTCATACAGCTCTTCGGGGATCTCTTGCAGCCCGGCGAGGTAGATCATCACCGGTGAGCCCAGGAACCACAGGCTAACGAGGATGAGCGAGACCATCGCCCAACGCGGCGATTCGAGCCACAGCGGCGGCTGGTCCAGGCCGAGCGCCCGCAGGCCCGTATTCAGCAGGCCGTACTCGGGGTTGAGCAGCCACATCCACACTAGGCCGGCGGCGACTAGCGGCACAATCGTCGGCACGAAGACGCAAGCGCGGAACAGCGCCTGGCCGCGGACACGCCGATTCAGGAGGACCGCGAGCAGCACGGCGAACACGGTCCCGAGCGGGATCGCAAGAGCCGCGTACACGACCGTGTTTGCGACTGCCTTGTGAAATACGGGGTCGCCGACGAGCTGTTTGTAGTTGGCGCCCCCGACGAACACGGGTGGCTGTAACAACGGGTAGTCACAGAAGCTGATGTAGAGCGACAGCGCCATCGGGCCGGCCAGCAGAAGCAGGAAGCCCAGCCACCAGGGCGCTGTCCACAGCAGACCCGTCAGCAGCGATTGACGGCCGGACCTCACGGCGAACCTCCGCGGGGCGGACCCCCGATGATCGAGTCCGAGTGCTGGCGGCGCTGGGCTGCCATGCGCTCGTAGTCCGCAACAACGCGGTCGACCTTCGCCTGCGTTGCGCGGATCGCCTCGTCCGGATCGCGTACGCCGCGCAGCACGGTCTCGAGCAGGTACAGCGTTTCGGTCCACGCCTCGGCCCAGGTCGGCATCTTCGGGTAGCCAAACGCGTGCGGGGAAGCGGCTAGCTCGTCGAACAGGCGGATGTGCGGATTCGGGTGGTGCGCAAAGAAGTCGGGTTGGGGAACGCGATACGGCGAGACCTTGCCGTGCGCCTGGCACAGCTCCTCCATCACCTCTTGTCGCAACACATACGTGAGGAAGATCATTGCCTCGCGCGGCCGCCGCGCGCCCGTGGGGATCACGAGGACATCCATGCTCGCGAAGACGTGGGGCCGCTCTGGACTGACCGAAGGAAACGGCGCCACGCCGTAGTCGAGGTCCGGCGCGTACACGCGGGCCCAGTTGGCCAGCCACGGTCCCTGGAACACCATCGCCAGCCGGCCGCTGAGAAACGGATTCTGGGCGCTTTCGATCGCGCCGGCCGTGCCCTCGAACTGCAGGACACGCTCGTTGCCGAGCGCGCTGCGCAGGTCACGGATCCAGGCGAGCGCGGCGTGCGTGGCCGGCGTATCGAGCGTGAAGTGCCGTCCATCCCAGAGCGGGCCGTCGAAAAAGTACGGCCAGACCCAGTGCCACCAGCCGAGCATCGCGGGCGAGACCGTGAACCCGAGCTGCACGATGCGATCATCGCCCGGGTCCTGCGGGTCGTTCACTTCCACGCGCGTCAGTCGCCGGGCGTATTCGTTCAACTCGGCCGTGGTCTGCGGCGGCCGAGCGGGGTCGAGCCCCGCGTCCCGGAAGAGCTTCCGGTTGTAGTAGAGCGCGATCGTGTAGGGCGTGCTCGGCAATGCGTAGAGCTTGCCGTCGAAGCGGCAGATGTCCAGCCAGATGGGTTTGAACGCGTCGAGGTCGAGGCCGAACTCATCCGCGAGGTCATCGAGCGGTCGCAGCGCGCCCTGGTCGGCATAGGGCGGCACGAACCGGTCAGGCAGGCCGGCGACATCGGGCGGATCACCACCGGCCGCGGCGATGAGCATGCGCTTGTCGACGTCGCCGAGCGCCTGGTAATCGACCCAAAACCCGTGTGCGGCGCCAACAGTGGCGTTGAAACGGTCTACGATCCGCTGCATCGCCGCACCTTCGACGCCGGTCCACTTCTCCCAGTAGCGGATGACCGTTCGGTCGGGCGGGACATCGGGCCTGCCGCGCGGCCCGAAGATGAGTAAGCCCACGGCGGGTAGGCCGAGAACGAGCCCCAGGATGATCGACCGAATGTTCATGCCTCGGCGTGGCCCTGGCCGTTTGTCGGTCCACGAGGGTGGCGGCGTAGTTTCCAGCCCGCGCCGCCGCTGCAGCGCGCGACTATTGGCCGCACTCTACCGGTGCCTGCACGCCGGGTCCGCTGGCATCCATGCAGCCCGCGAAGTCTGCCAAGTCGTCGCCGTCGAACGTGTGGCTTCCATTCCGATCAAAGCAGAGACAGCGGTCCGCCAACGGCGCGCCGGCGATGGGACACGCTTGCCAGGCGGCGAAGTCGACCACATCCACATCGCCATCGCCGTCCGCGTCGGCCCAAGGTACGCCGCAGTCGCAGGCGTCGCCGATGCCGTCGCCGTCCGAATCCTGCTGCTTCGGGTTCCAGGCGGCCGGGCAATTGTCGTAGGCGTCGGCAATGCCGTCGAGATCGTCGTCGGTCTGAAAGGGCAGGCGCTGCTTGAAGAACAACGGCTCAATACTCTCTATCAATCCGAACATCAGAAACAGGTGATCCACGAGGCCGGCGTCGTACGGCACCCAGCTCGGATTCGTCGACGACACGCGCGTCAGGCCGTAACGAAAACGCGGGTCGCTGTCCGGCGGCTGGTCATGGGCGAACTCCAACATCGTGTCGACATCGCCCCAGGCCAGGACGGCCTCCGGCGCGTACACGTAGTGGTGGCTGTAGATTCGATCCGCGAAATAGCCCGTCGGATCGACACCGGCAGTTAAGCCGTAGCGGTACAACTGCCCAAGGCCCATCGCGCAGTACAGTCCGTCGGCGTGCTGATGATTCAGGAAGAACATCTCGAACGGGGCGTCGGTCGCAAAGTCCGGATTGAAGAAGTGCTGCTGGTGCACCCAGAACGCCGGGGCGAAGCTCGACAGGTTGTCAGTCAGGGTCGGGATACCCTGGAACGAAATGTGCGGCACGTTGTCAGCGTTGAGCCAGAGCGGTGCGACCACGGGGGCCCGTTGGGCGCCGGGCTGGCGCAGCGCGAGGCTGACAACGATCATGTACTCGTTCCACGGCAGCAGCGACCCAAACAGCTCGCCGCCCTGGGCGTCCATCGCGACGTAAACCCGACCGTCCAAAGCGGGGTGGATGGCCGCGTCGAAATCCGTCGTGGCATACAGCTCATCCGCCAGGGCCGCGATGTTGGCCTGGCCGGCAAAGTGGTTTTTCGCGAACAGCGCGCCGCCCACCAGCAGCGCCGAGCCGATCGTGGTGTAGCCGTCGTCCCACCCCGGTGCGTGGCCGCCCGTGGTGATGTCCAGCCAGTGGTACCAGAACCCTTTCACGTTGCGGTCCGGGTCTACGCCCGGCGTGTGTCCCCCGTACGCCGATAGAATCCACTCCGCCGCGACGTCCGCGTCGTACATCAAACCTAGCTGGTCCGCCGCGCAGATCGCCAGCAGCGCAAACCCGCCGGCGTCCGGGCTGGCCGGGTGAAAGGGCGGGTCAGCCGGGTTTAACAGCAAAGAATCCCGTACGAGGCCGGAGGGGCACAGAGCGTCGAGGACGTACGTCGTCAGGCGTTGCAACTGGTTCGTCCGCAGGGTCTCCACGTCGCCGGGCGCGTCGGTGCGCGTCAGGATCCACTTGTTCCACCGAATGCCGGAGGGTTGCCCCGCCCCGACCTGCACACCGAGGCCCTTGATGCGGATGTAGTTCGTCTGTCCCGGGGTGAACGCACTCAGCGGAATCGTGGCGGCGTAGGCACGGGCCGAGTCCATGTACTCGGCGTGAAACTGGGTCAGCTCGCCCAGCGACGGCCCGGCCCAAACGGTCAGATCGAACGACTGCGTGAAGTGCTGCGTTACAACAATGCGAAAGCGATAGTGGCGCGCATCGGGCGGCACGCCGGTCGGCAGATCGAAGGCGATGTCAATCTGATCCCCCTCCCAGCCCATCTCGGCCGGCCAGACGGCTGTGACACCGACCGTGCCGGAAAACCCGTCGTAGTAGGTGAGCGACCACGGCGGATTGGCGAAGTTCGTGACCTGAAAGACGGTCGCGGCCGCGCCCGCCCACGGGCCCGCAAGCGCCAGGGCGAATGCTGCACTCCACGCTGTCCGGGGCCTGAACTCCCGTCTCGTCGGGCTCATCTCGTCGCCTCCGTTCCCCTCTCCATCCAAGCCGGCACGGTCCCGCGCGGCCCGCCGCTCGCGATGACGCGCGCGTACCAGTGCCCGCTCGCCTTGATCGTACGCCGAAGCGTCTCGAAATCACAACGTACAAGCCCGAATCGCTTCGAGAATCCTTCGGACCACTCGAGGTTGTCCAGCAGCGACCAGACGAAATAGCCGCGCACGTCCACTCCGTCGGAGCGCGCGCGTGCGATCACGGCCAGGTGGTCGCGCAGGTAGGCGATGCGGTCCGGGTCATCCACAAAGCCGTCCTTATCGGGCCGATCGTCAAATGCCGCTCCGTTTTCCGTGATGTAGATGGGCAGGCCCGTATACCGGCGGCTCAGCCAGTGTAGGAGGTGGTAGAGCCCGTCCGGGACGACGGGCCAATCCATGGCGGTTCGCGGAACGTGCGGCACCGGTGCCACTTCGATTTCGAGCGGGCCAGCGCCGGTCGTCTGCTGCACCACGTCGCTGGTGTAGTAGTTCAGAGCGATGAAGTCCATCGACCCCTTGAGCAGACGTGCGTCCTCTGCGCTGAACTCGGGGAGCAGGCTGCCCAGGCGCGCCCGCATGACGGCGGGGTACTCACCGAACACACATGGGTCGCCGAACCAGCCGGCGAAGCCCGCTATGGCACGTTCCGCGGCGGCACGATCCTCGGCCGACTCGGAGGCCGGAAAGCTGTAGGACGTGTTGAGCGCGAAGCTGATCGTGCCATGGCCGTGGCGCGCCGCCCGGTAGCCGGCAACGGCGTAGGCGTGCGCGCGGAGGAGGTTATGTGCGACGCGGTAGCCCAGCGCGCGGTCCTGAAGCCCCGGGGCATGGCAGCCGCGCACATGGCCCAACTCCGCCACGCACCACGGCTCGTTGATCGTCAGCCACATGGAGACCCGGTCGCCGAGCCGCTCAAACGCCATCGCCGCATAGTCTGCGAAGATCGCCGGCAGGTCGTCGTGCGCCCAGCCTCCGAGTTCCATTTGTAGCGCCGCCGGGAGGTCCCAGTGAAACAACGTCACAACCGGCTGAATCCCGGCCGCGCACAACTCGTCCAGCAACCGGTCATAGAAAACCCAGCCCGCCTCGTTCACAGGTCCGCGACCCAGCGGCAGTACGCGTGGCCAACTGATGCTGAAGCGGTAGGCCCCCAGATTCAATTGGCGCATGAGCTCGATGTCATCGCGATACCGGTGGTAGTGATCGCAAGCTGTAACACCGGTCTCGCCGCGGGCGGTCTTGCCAGGGGCCGCACAGAACACGTCCCAGATGCTCGGACCCTTGCCGTCTTCGGCCGCGGCACCCTCGATCTGAAAGGCGGCCGTCGCTGCCCCCCAGACGAAATCAGAGTCGAGCCGGCTCGGAGTCATGGTCGCATGAGGTCGATGCACGCACAGCCGCGGCACCGCAATCACTGCGGCGGCGCATCAGTTAGATCGCGGCGGTCACATCTACAAGTCGTTGTAGGCACGAGTGTTACGCAAAACAGCGCTGGTGCCAGCACGGCGAATTCCCGGCGGCGCGCCACTGTGCTAAACCGATAGGATAGCAGTTTATGAAAGCGTTTGCAACGCAAGAATTGCGGTGTTATAATGAAGTTGATCGCGGACCAAGTCCTTTGCCGGTGCCGAGATTGACCGGGCACGCGGTGTGCCGGGTCTCTCGCCGGGCAACGGGTCATGGCCTGATCGTGGAGGAGAATTGAAATGAGGAGTTGGGTGAAGACGGCCGCGGTGGCGTCGTTGTTGGTGGGCCTGGGTGCAACCATCCCTACGCTGGCGACACCGGTGATTGACAGCGCAGTTCTGAACTTACGGCTTTGGAACGATGATTCCGATTCGGTGCTCACTAGCGGCAACCTCTATCCCAGTTCGATTTGGATTCAGGATGCCCAATTGGATGGCGACGGGCAGGGCGGCGAGTGGGCCAACCGGCACAACTTCCGGCTGTCGGCGAACGGCGGGATTAGTGCCGCGAACTTCATGAACGGTGATGCGTTCTCCTTCTTCTCCGACGTTACGATCAGTGGCTCGGGCAACGCCGAAGGCGGGCTGAACCTGTCGCCGTGGTGGTCGCAGAATTTCGACGGCGTTTTCATGCTGCGTACGACCGATGGCGAGATTTCGTGCTGGGGTGCGCGTCTGCCGTTTTACAATTTCACGGCCAGCCAGGGGCTGCACTACGTCAAGGGTGAGACCGTGCGGTGTGGCATGGTGTATGACCCGCACAGTCTGTCCGAGCAGGATCCTGGGACCATCGAGTACTTCCTCTATCAGGGCGGCACCTGGCATACGAGTGGAGTACTTCCGTTCGACCAGGGCAATCCGAACGAGCCGCAGTACGGCTTCTGGGGTATTCTCGACTACGCGCAGGTCGGCGGTTTCTTCCAGCCGTACATCGTGCCGGGCGATCCCACGAACTGGCTGCGGATCGATTTCGAGAACATGGTGTTCACGCCTGAGCCGGGTAGCCTCGCGTTGGTGTGCGTGGCAGGATTGCTGGCGCTTCGTCGTCGCTAGATCTTGATCGGCGTTGAGGTGCAGCCGGCGAGGGTGTGCGGCCAGGCAGGAATTGGGAAGCGGGCCCGGGCGTGCGGGCCCGCCCCCTGGAACAAAGCGGGACGCCGGAGTGCAAAGGATGGCCCGGTACAGTTCAAAGCTACGCAGGGGTAAGGCGGGCGCTTTCACGCTCATCGAGTTGTTGGTGGTCGTCGCCATTATCGCGCTGCTTGTCTCCATTTTGCTGCCCGCGCTGGCCAGTGCCCGGGCGCAAGCCAAGGAAGCCGTGTGTAAGTCCAACCTGCACCAACTGGGCCTGGCGACGACGTACTACGCTGACGACAATGGGTATCATTTGCCGTATTTCCTCGGAACGGACAGGTTCGGCAACGGGCCCGTGAACGCCCCATTTCATCAGTATCAGCAGCTCTTCCGTTTCTGGAAGTACCTGAAAGACCTGCGGATTTACCGGTGTCCCGCGGTAAATGAGGACAATTCGGTGCGGGCGCTCTTGAACGTTCCCCACGCGAGCTTCTACTTCGTGCTGAAATCGACTGAAGAGTACGGCCGAGCATACGACCAGGGTTGGTGGCCGACCATCAATCCGGAGAAGTATCCGAACGAGTACATCGACGACCTTTACACCGAGTATTGGTACTCCGACTTCAGCAGTGGGGCGAAAAGCCAGGGCATTCCGATCCCGCCAATCAACGGTGGCTTGATCAACAAGATCGCCGTCCCGAATCGGGCGGTGATCATGTGCGACGCGGTACCCGATACGCCGCGGCACAAGGCCGGCAACGACTTCGTGTTCCTGGACGGGCACGTCGAGTGGATCACGCTCGCCCGGTACCACGATCCGCTGAGAAACGAGTTGGACCATGCGCTTCTTCGCGACCATGACAACTATGGCAACCGCCCGTTTTTCGGGTGGGGCTTGACGAAAACGGGATACGACGCCGAGCAATAGCAGTCGCTTGAGCGGAACGCCATTGCGGGAAAGAAGACGATCCGGGGCTCAGCAAAGGGCAGCATGACCGACCCGTAACTGACAGGTGAGACAAACTATTGCGACAGAGGGACTTCTTATGAAAACGCGGACGACAATGGCCCTGCTGGTGGTGCTTTCGGCCATGCCCGGCATGCTCTGGGCCCAGCAGGAGATTCTCAAGAACAGGAGCATGGAGCTCGGCGAGGGCCCTGGCGCGCCGGACCCCGGGATTGCGGATAAGTGGACCGAGTTCGGCGGCAACAACATTGAGCGCTCGCCGACGGTGAATCTGGTCCCGCCCGGAGACGGTCATGCGCTGAAGGCGTTTGGAGACGGTGACCACACGTACGTGGGCGTCTATCAGGAAGTACTTGGGGTTTCCCACGGCCAGTCGGCGATGATCCACGTGTACCTGTACAGTCCCCAGGACGACAAGCTGGTCGGTAGTGGTGTGGCCGGGCTAGTGTTCGAGTTCCTGGATGCCGGCGGCAACACACTTTTCTCTCAGTCGACCTACCCGTTCAACGCCAGTTCGCCGGCGGATACCTGGGTTCTGGCCGAGCTGGGGCCTTTCACGGCACCCACCAACACCGCCCGGGCCCGGGCGACGTGCCGGTTGAACTGGACGGTTGGCAACATCTGGGGCGCCGTCTACTGGGACGATGCGTACCTGAGCATCAACAACGGACCCAATCAGCTTCTCAACGGCGACTTCGAGACGGCAGGGGTCGGCGCCGGGCAAAGCTCCATCGGCATCGACTATTGGATGGGCTTCAATGACCAGGAGAAGTCCGACGATTTCGCCCACGACGGGGCCTACAGTCTGAAGCTCGGGGTGCGCGAGGCGTACTCCGGCCTGTACCAGAACACGAAAGTGCTCACCGAGGGCGACCAACTGCACATGACCGCCTACGTGTGGAACCCGGCCACCGACCCACTGGTCGGCACGTCGCGCGCCGGCATCAAGCTCGAATTCTCATCCGGCGGCACGCCGCCACCGCCCGAGGAGTGGTTGAGTTTCGATCAGGACGATCCCGAGGATACGTGGGTCCTGGTCAGCTACGCAACCACGGTTCCGCAGGACGCCACCCTGGCCAAGATCGTGATGGTCGCCGACGACACCTCGACGACCAATGGTCCCATCTACTTCGACTCGGCGTACGCCGAACGGGGCAGCGCACCCGGCGTCAACAAACTGAGCAATCCCAGCTTCGAGCTCGGCGCCGGCGGCGCGAATGGACTGACTGACTGGACCGAGTTCGGCGGGGCAAGCTGCACGGCCTGGAAGAACCGGTTTGAAGTGCCCGCCCAGCAGGGCTCGTACGTGCTCAAGATCTCCGGAAGCTGTGTGGCCGGCGTGTACCAGGAGATCCCCGTCGTGACCGGTGAGGCGCTCGCCATCTCGGCGTATCTGCGGTCGAAGGCCAGCGATCCGTTCAACGATGAGCAGGGGCCGCGCGCCGGCGTGAAGGTAGAATGGGTGCTCGGTTCCGTGCCGCCCCCGGTGGACATTGGTGGGCCGGGCAGTCCGAATACGATCCATGCCGGCGCGGCGACCAACACCTGGCTTCCGCTGACCATCGATTACCCGATGCCGGCCGGGTCGAACGCAACCGCCCGCTTTGTGAACCTCATTGAAAAGGGTAACGCGCTGACCGGGCATGTCTACTTCGACTCGTGCAGCGCCATCGTGCTCAACTGGCCCCCGCTGTGCTACGGCGACCTGAACTGCGATGGGTCGATCGACTTTGCTGACATCAACCCGTTCGTGTTGTACCTCTCGAACCTGTCGGCATGGGAGACTGCCTTTCCTGGTTGCAGTTTAGAGAACGGGGATATCAACTGCGACGGGACGTACGGGCAAGGTTCGTTCGGCGACATCAACCCGTTCGTTGCGCTCATGGTACAGTGCGGCCAGGGCTGCGCGTGCCCGGGACCGCTGTCGTGTCCATAGGACGAATCGAGAATCCATAGACGTACGCGGGCCTGTGCATACCGAAAACTCGGTCCGCGTTGCGGCACAAGGACTTACGTACTTCGCTTCTGACTGCCCGATCCGTTACGATTCCGCCTCACAGAACCCAAACTGAGGCTTGGCGATGGGCGTCGTCACCGTGGTCGCGTTCTTACTCCGCGCGTTTCTCGCCCCTCGTGCCATGATCGCCGCCAAGAATCTGGCCTTGCGTCAGCAACTCGCCCTTCTCCAGGTGTCGGTGAAGCGCCCCAGGCTGGGGAAGCGTGACCGCATCTTTTGGGTCTGGCTGTCCCGCATCTGGTCAGGCTGGCGCTCCTGCCTCTTGATCGTCAAGCCGGAGACCGTCATCGGGTGGCACCGGCAGGGTTTTAGGCTCTACTGGCGTTGGAAGTCGCGCAAGAAGCCTGGCCGTCGAAAGACCAACGCTGAGATCCGCGAGCTCATTCGGCGGATGGCCCGGGAGAATCCGACTTGGGGCGCGCCCAGGATTCAGTCCGAGTTGGCCTTACTCGGTCACACGGTGGCCGAGTCGACCGTGGCGAAGTACATGAAGCGCCAACGCAAGCCGCCCTCCCCGACCTGGCGGACGTTCCTCGAAAACCACGTGCCCGACATCGTCGCGATCGACTTCTTTGTCGTTGCCACGGTCCGCTTCCGCTTGCTTTACTGCTTCCTCGTGCTGCGCCACAACCGCCGGCGCGTTGTTCACTTCAACGTGACCCCGCACCCGACCGCTTGCTGGACAGCTCAGCAAGTCGTGGAGGCCTTCCCGTTCGACACCTCACCGCGGTTCCTGATCCGCGATCATGACGGGATCTACGGCCAGGACTTCCGCGAGCGCATCAGGCACCTGGGAATCGACGAAGTCGTCATCGCGTTCCGCTCGCCTTGCCAGAATCCGTTCGTGGAACGCCTGATCGGGTCGATTCGTCGCGAGTGCTTGGATCACGTGATCGTCTTCAATGAGGCCCACCTGATTCGCATTCTGACCTCGTACCTCGCGTACTACCACGAGGTTCGAACCCACTTGTCGCTCGACCGCAACGCACCGATTCCTCGTCAGGTCGAGCCGCCGAGCCACGGCCGCGTCATCGCCATCCCGCAAGTGGGCGGGCTGCATCACCGATACACGCGCGCTGCCTGAGGCGGCGAGACTTTTCGATCCGCGAATCAACGGCACGCGAAAACTCCGCGCCGGCCCTGCAGGATCCTCCGCTTCGGAGTGCCTCGCGACGAGGATCGGCACGGGGCGCTGGCCTTGCGCCGAAGCACCCGGCCCAGCATCGGCTGCTCCATCCGGGCCGGATGACGTTTTCGGTATGCACAGGGGTTATGGGATAGCTTCTACGTATCTTCGCGGCGGAGCGGGCGAACGTAGACGTCGTAGCGGGTGGTCTGGTCGCGGTGGCTATGGGTCGGGTTGGGAGAAAGGGGCGCGGCGTGGCGGTGGCGCTTCACGACCACACGCTGCCGCGCGACGGCGCGGGCCAGCTCGAAGAGTTCTCCGGCGTCGGGGTCGTCGCCGACGAGCTGGCGGAGAATGCGCATTTCCACTTTGACGAGGGCGGACTTCTTCTGGGGCGGAAACATCGGGTCGAGGTACACCACATCCGGGACGTCCGGCGGCGAGGTAGCGGCCCGCGCCCTCGCGTGGCCGTGGTCGAAGCAGCCCACATCCGGCACGTCCGGCGGCGAAGAAACACAGCCGGGGGCGGCTGTGCCACACTTTTCCCGCGGCGCAAGCTGCTGCAGAAAGCCGCGCGCGTCGCCCTGCAGCACACGCAGCCGATTCCCCAGGTGTTCCTGGATCTCCGGCACGCGGGCGGCACGCTCCAGCCCGTCCTGCAACAGCGCAAACAGAATCGCCGATCGCTCGATCGCCGTCACTCGGCAGCCGTGGTAGGCGAGACGAAAGGCGTCGCGGCCCAGGCCGGCGGTGGCGTCGAGCACAGTCGGCCGGCCGCTGCGGAAACCGACGGCCTGAAAGAGCAACCCGAAGCGATTGACTCGCCGCGCGTACCCGAGCGCACCAGCGACGAAATCGACGTACAGCGGACCCGGCCCGCCGCGCTGCGGGAAGCGCAGCTCCAAGCGCTCGGCCGTGACCGTCAGCAGCATGTCCGGGGCAGGATTGCCGGCGTGGACGAGCGGCAGACCGAGCTGTGCGGCGAGTTGTGCAGCCTGGCGCTGGATTGGTTCCTCGGACTCGGCCGCGTACACGGCAACCGTTGCACGGGCGGCCAGGTCTCGCCGCACAGGTTCGGCGGTCGCCGCGTCTGCGCCGCGAGCGCGCCGCGTCTGGCCCGCTTTGCGCTTCATCCGAGGTTTCCCATGCGCGCGATCGTAGCGAAGCGAGTCGCCCGGCCGCAAGCGCCGGCCGGCCGGGCCCGGTCATCGCCGACGGCGGCGATTCGGGCACGGTGCGGCTGGTGCCCGGAGCGCGTGGCCAGCAGGCCCAGGCCGTGGTTGAGTTGGCCCATACCGGACCCCGATCTGATCACGCAACGGCTGCTGAAGGCCGCGCTGGCGGGCGCGCCGGGGCCCTACGGCGGTGACGAGTTGACGGAGCTGGTCCACCACTGCACCCTGAAGGAGGACGACGCCAACAAGGTCGAGCGGCGGGTCGGCAAGTCCGCGGCCGCGCTGCTCCTGGTGTCGAGGATCGGTGAGCAATTCGACGCGATCGCTACGGGCGCGTCGGATAAGGGGACCTGGGTCCGCGTGTTTCATCCGCCGGTCGATGGAAGACTGGTGGACGGCTTCGAGGGCGTCGACGTGGGCAGCCGGCTCCGCGTCCAACTGGTGCGCGCGGACCTGGAGCAAGGGTTCATCGATTTCAAGCGCGTCGGTGCGCCCGCACCTTGACGCGCACTGTGGTTAGGCGCACAATTGCGGGAACTTCGGCGTTTTGCGTCCCGGAGATGTCGCAATGAGTACGCGTCACCTCGTTCTTGTAGACGACGACCCAACCGAGTTGACCTTCCTCGCCGTCGATACGCGTACGCCCTTTCTGGCGAGCTTTGACGGCGCGGACGCGGGCAAGACGGCGCACCATATGCTCCGCCGGGTCAGCACGACCGGCGAAAAAGGACCGTGGAGCGAAACGGCCAGCGCGACGGTCGGGGCATGAATTAGCGCGCTCTCCCGGGCAGTCGGACCGGCGCAAGAATGGCGCAGCTTACGTGCCGTGAGGAGTACCAATCCGATGAAGGACTTGGCCGGGGTCACAATCAAAACGAATCCTTGGAAGATCCGCAAGCTCGCCGAGCTGAAGCGCGAAAACAAGCTTCATCTACCCGACCTGCAACGGGGATTCGTCTGGGCTCCAGAAAAGGTACGTGCGCTGCACGATTCCCTTTATCGCCAGTACCCCGTTGGCGCGCTCTTGCTCTGGAAACCTACCTGGACCGGCCCAGACGTGCCGATTCTGACCCGACCCTGGGACATCTGGCCCCCAAACGCGGTGAGCAATCGCGGTGAGAGGGAGCCGCATCAGCCCGTTGAGCCCGGGTCAGTCTTCGTCCTCGATGGACAGCAGCGCCTCACTTCACTCTTCCGGGTCATATTCCGAAGTCGCGCGCGCGGCAAGGCAAGCGCGGACCCGGACCTCCTCGTTGCCCTCTCGCCGGACCCGGACTGGGTGGAGAACCCGTTCTGGCTTCGCAACCGCACATTGTTGCGAAAAATGAAGGATGGCTTGTTGATTCCGGCCGAGGTGTTGTTTGAAGGGGTCCGTGCCGGGAATGAAAGCATGGCTGTACAGCGAGCGATCGCTGAGTGGGTCAGGTCCGAGGAGTCGCTGTACTTTGATGCGTTTAACCGAGCAAACGCGATTCGTAACGCGATCCTGGAGAGCGAGATCGTAGCGTACGAGATCGATGCCGAGGCCGAAGACGAGAATGTGATTGAGATTTTCAGACGCCTCAATGAGCAGGGCGTGCGTCTGCGACCCGGGGATCTGGCGGTTGCGCGATTGACGGGTGAGATGATTGGATTCCGGGAGCGCGCGAAGGAGGCATTGGTTCATTCGGATCTCGTCAACTTCGTCGGGGGCGAGGACAAAGAGGACAGGATTCGCACGGGCGGTTTTGTCGACACGGACCTACTTGTCCGAACTGCACTCTTTCTGGCGACCGGTGCTGTTCGCTACCGAGATATCGAGAAACGCGGAAAGCCGAAGGAAACATACGGGCAAGTTGATTCCGTTTGGAACGATGCCTGCTCGGGGATTCGGGCTGGCGTGAATCGTTTTCGTGCCGCGGGTATTCCTGGAGGTGTATGGTTGCCCTATCGGTATTTGTTGCTGTCTCCGGCCATCGCGGCGGCCAAGGGCCACGATATCAACGACCCCAAGTGGCTGGGGTGGGCAATCGCCGCGAGCCTTTGGGGGCATTACGCCGGGCAAGCTGAGACGACAGCTCAGGCCGACGCAAAGGCCGCAGGCGAAGGGGACGTCGACCGTCTGCTCACCAACGTCCGCGCACAAGCCAAGCGGACCGAATCAATTATCCCTGAAGAAGACGACTTCACGGAGAACATCGTTCGCGATGGTGGCGTCCTGCTCGCGCTCGTCACGTGCTTCGTGACAGACCAGACTCGTTCGATACCGAGTCAGAAGTTCATTCGGCCGGACGGTGGGCCGCTGGACGTTCATCACATCTTCCCGCGCGCGCTGCTCAACTCCTACCGAGACGCTGATAACGCTTATGTGCCGGACCGGTTGGGTAACCTAACCATCCTCGACCGCGCCGACAACGAGCACCTCCAGGACACACCGCCCAAGGTGTACCTTGCCGAGATACCCCCGGAGGTGTTGGCGAGCCACGCAATTCCCAACGACCCGCCCCTCTGGGACGAACAGCGCTACCCGGATTTCTGTGTCGCACGTGAAAAACTCCTTGCCGCAAAGGTCCGGACGCTTTTGCAGGGCCTGGGGCTCACGTGATTCAGAATCATCTCGCACTGCTGGGCGGCTGCCACTGACGGTGTGCCACCGCTCTTGAGCAGTGCGACCTCGCAATATGTCCCGGAACGCACGGCTTGAAAGCAGTGCCACACGGCGGTCGATGGAAGACTGGTGGACGGCTTCTGAGTGCGTCGATGTGGGAAACCGGGGCCGCGTCCAACTGGTTCGCGCGGACGTGGCGCAGGGGTCCATCGATTTCACGCGCGTCGGTGCGCCCGCACCTTGACGCGCACTGGGGTTATCCGCGTGGAGTAATACGCGTTCTGCCGGTCCTTACGGTAGCGGCCGAGCTCCGGCTCGGCCGCGGGGCAGAGCGGACGGCCGACCGGGAGGTCGGCCGCTACCCGCGAGCGCGAGATCTAACTGGAACGCGTACAACTTGCTACCCGGTTGTGAATCCCGTACTTAACCAAAGAATGAGCCAGACGCTTCCAGAATGTATCGATACCCTCCCCAATATCTGCGGGCGAGAGGACCTGATCCTCGAGGCGCTGGCCCGCACGGACCCGCGCCCCTCATCCAACAGCCGCATCGACTTCGCTCGTATCAACAGCGCGTTCGCCATCGCGCTGCACATGCACCAGCCGCTGATTCCCGCCGGCGGCGACGATTTGCGCACGGCCAGGATCATCAGTAACCTGCAGTACATGCTGGAGCACCCCAACGTCGCGGATCATCACAACGCGCCGGTCTTCCGGTGGTGCTACAAACGCATGGCCGAATTCATTCCGCAACTCGTCCGTGAGGGCCGACAGCCGCGTGTGATGCTCGACTATTCCGGCTGCCTGCTCTACGGCCTGCGTGTGATGGGGGCGGATGACGTGCTCGAGAGCTTGCGGGCGATCACCTGCGATCCAATATACCAGCCGTGTGTCGAGTGGCTGGGCTCAGCCTGGGGCCATCCCGTGGCACCTTCGACCCCCGCGCAGGACTATCGCCTGCACGTGCGGGCCTGGCAGCACCACTTCGCGGCGATCTTCGGGGTTGCGGCCCTGGCTCGCGTACGCGGGTTCTCCCCCGCCGAAATGGCGCTGCCCAACCACCCGGACGTCTGCTACGAATTCGTGCAGACGCTGCGGGAATGTGGCTACCGTTGGCTGCTCGTGCAGGAGCACACCGTCGAGCTCGCCGAAAATGGTGGGCCGATTCGACAGGCCCACATTCCCCACCGGCTCGTGGCCAGAAACTCGCGCGGCGCGGCCATCAGTATCATCGCCATCATCAAGACCCAAGGCAGCGACACGAAGCTCGTCGGCCAGATGCAGCCCTACTACGAGGCCAAGGGCCTGTCCCGAACCGAGCTGGCCGGCCAAGCAATTCCCCCGCTCGTGATCCAGATTGCCGACGGCGAAAACGGCGGCGTGATGATGAACGAGTTTCCCCCGAAGTACCTGCAGGTCATGGCGGAGGCCTGCGGCAGTGCGACGCCTCCTTTGAATGTCACTGAGTACCTCGACTATCTCGAATCGTTGGGCATCGCGCCCGACGCTTTCCCCGCCATCCAGCCGATCATGCAGCATCGGATTTGGAGCCGTTTTGCGGCGGGCGCGGGGCCGCAGGCGATGCACGAGCTCATCGGGCAGATCCAGCGGGAAGACCCTCGGTTCCACATGGACGGTGGCAGTTGGACCAACGACGTCTCGTGGGTCCGGGGATACCAACACGTGCTCGGCCCTATAGGGTCAGCCAGCGCGCGCTTTGCGGAGAAAGTGCTTTCCAGCGGCATCTCCCCGTCCGATCCGCGCTATCGCAACGCGCTGTTTCACTTGCTCCTCACCCAAACGAGCTGCTTTCGGTACTGGGGCGAAGGTACCTGGGCCGACTACGGGCGCGAATTATGCCGCCGCACGCTGGCGATCCTGGAGGACGACTTCTGATCCTGTGTCTACCCCAGACCTCACCCGGTGGCCTCGGAACGGCGGATGAGGGGCCGAGTGCCGCGGTTGTTGTACGGATCGTCGCACTCGTCGACACCGTGCGGAACCGCATTCTCGACTTCGTGTTGGAGATGGAGGCGGCGGCCCCGGATGCTGGCGAGGCCAAACCCGGAACGAAACCCGTAGCGGACGCGAAGGTCGGTCAGATCTTCAACACCCACGTGATGAGCGGAAACACCGTGGTCGGTGGAACCGTCACCAACGTCCAGCAGACCCGAGTCGCGGAGGGCGATCTCTCAAGCCTGAAGACGCACCTGCTGTCCCTCGGAGTGGAACGCAATGACGTCCGCGCGCTGGAGAAGGCGATCAAGGGCGATCCACGCCCGAAAGAACCCGGCAAGTTCGGCGGTGGCGTGTCGGCCTGGATGGGCCGGATGGTCGCAAAGGCTGCTTCCGGGGCGTGGAGCAGTTCCACCAAGGCCGCGGCCGACGTGCTGTCCAGGCTGCTGTGTTCGTACTACGGGCTGAGTTAGCTGTAACTCGCGGCTGGATCCTGTCCATACCAAGAACCCCGCGCGGGCCACGGGCTATATGAGCTGCCGAACGAATCGTGAGCCGCCGCACAGCAAAGAAGCACGCCCGTCGAGGATCCTGGCCCCGCGCCAGCAACGTACCATTCCCTACCGCAGGATTAGGGCGTTGCCCGACTTGGGCGGCTACAATGCCGTGAACTTGGTTTTGCGAAGACGGCTTTTGCGCGACATTCTGGTGCAGGTTGTTTTCAAGCAAGGAGAAACGGATATGGGTGATAAGGGAAAAAAAGACAAAGGAAAAAGGGAACATCAGAAAACAGCCCAGCGTACTCCGGAGGAGAAACGCAGACTGAAGAAGGAGAAGAAGGAGGAGAAGAAGAACAGATGAACCGGGCTGGTCACGCACGCGCTGAAGAGCCGGCGACAGCGGCGACGTAGCGTCAGGTGTTTCCGCCCGACGACCAGAAACGGAGCGTGCGGCCGCGCCGCACGCCATCCCGTGGTTCACGCGCGGCACAAGCGCACTCTTCACCGCCCCAACCATTAAGAGCCTATCCCATAACCTCTGCTGCCCGTAGCGTGATGTACGCGCAGGCCAGGTGGAGCAGCGCGGTGTAGTTGGCGACTTTCTTCTCCCAGCGGATCAGCAGACGGCGAAAACGGTTGAACCACGAATGCGTTCGCTCGACCAC
>Ga0315285_10000073_pt1 | contig 95546 bp, 89 predicted proteins | sample YL17G09_36_MG_FD_203698 | JGI IMG/M metagenome (GOLD analysis project Ga0315285, IMG submission 203698) | Sediment microbial communities from Yellowstone Lake, YNP, Wyoming, USA - YL17G09_36 | ecosystem: Environmental > Aquatic > Freshwater > Lake > Sediment | place: USA: Wyoming | collected... | reverse complement strand
ATAAAAGATAAAGACAATTACCCCGCCCCCCAATAAATAAAGGAATTGTTTGAGTGTGAAAGGACCGATAATCTTGTCTTCAATCTCGGTAAATTGTGGCACTTGAAACTGCATAGATTAGTTATAAGTTTTTAAGCCATTCGTCATTTGTAGCCAAATCGTAGCCCGCGGCAGTGGGTGTACTTTTGAGGTAGGCTACTATCGCTTTAACCGCAGCGGCATTGGTCATTTTTTCTAGGGCGTTTTTAAGTTGAGAGGTTGGAATATTTTCTGCAATAGTTCCAATTGAACTTGGGGTAAATAAGCTTAATCTCTTCAATCCGTCTGGTCCAGCTTTTTTAGCCCAGTTTGTTTGTTGAGCGGGTTTCATTCTTGTTGTGTCTCCTGTCTGAGAGGCATAAGCATGTTGAATTTCATCTAAAGCAGGATTAATTCCTAAGCTTGCCATTGTCGCGGCATTAGCTGGATTCGTGATTTTTTCAAGTTTATCTTCTAATTTATCTTTATGTTGAGGAGAAGCGTTTCTTAATGATTCTATTTGGACAGCCGAAGCAAACTTACTTATAGCGGCAACAAGGCGTTCGTCTTCAAGGGCGATAGCTGGTATTTTATTAAGATTGCCCTCTTGAACAACTTTTTGAACAGTTGTTTCTTGTTCAGTGTTGTTTCTTATTGAATCTAGTCTACTTTCTTCTATCTGCTTGGCAACCTCTGTTGCTCCGAATGCTTTCATAGTATCAGTAGCTGCTTGTACCTGGCTGGTTTTGGCATCTCGTAACCATCCTTTGCTTTGAGCTTTGCGAGCAGCAATAAACTTCCTCACGCCTTTTGCGGTTTCAACCTCTTTCAGCAAATCTTCCTTGCCCATAGTATTGAGCATGGCATCATATTTCTTGTGCTCTGGTCGTTCTTCGGGCGCTCTTTTAAATTGATCGGCCCTGGCTCTCATTCTTCTGCCAAGTTTAGTATCGCCAAACAATTTTCCTCCAGCTGCGAAAGCTCCAGCCCTTGCTTTGTCTCTTGCTACTACAAGGGGTCTGGTTGTGGTTCTTTTTGCCCAGTCTCTGGCTCCGCCGGCCCATTTTTTACCCACGCCGTAGATAGCAGCGGCGCCGTAAAGCCCTATTTGCTTGGCAGCAATTAATCCGCCCAACAAAAGAGCAATTATATATAAAAATTGAAGAAGATTATTACCCGTACTAAAGAAAGCACTATTTAATTGGGGAGTGCCTCCCGAGGTATCTCCGAATCTGGGTAATCGGCTCTCTTGAAGAATTTTTACTGCCAGCCAAATAAAGAAGCAATAAATCGGAGCAAACAAAGCCCAGTTCAAGAAACTTTTCAGCCATTTTTCCCACTGACCTCCGAGTCCCGGCAAAAGCATACATAAAAGCACTATCGGAACCAGCATTACCAAAAACCAGAGAAAAAGCATCCTGATTAAAAGAAGAATTCCTCCGGCAAAAAAAGTAAAAGCAGCCACCATCATCACAAACGAGCCCAACAGCATGGATACAATTCCGTTTCCTACGTCACTAAAAAATCCCTGGCTTGTAGACAGGCCTTTTTTGCAGGCCTCCCTGTCTTGTAGGGCGTCTACTTCACAATCTTGTTTTTCATCGCTTGATTTAAGACTACAACCATTCATTGCGTTGGTGTAAGTTGTATCACAATCACCGGGCGTAACGGTTTTGGCAAGGTTTAAACCATTTACAAAAACACTTCCGATGCTCGTATTTTCACCGGTTATGCTTGTTTTGGCGTTATCGATAAAATAGTGAGCAGTAATGTCGGTAAAATCGATAACAACATAGCAAAGCACCAAGCTGAAATTTATCAGAAGCGCGACAATAATTACCTTGGGAAGCAGTTTTTTTATTCCGTATCTTTCTATCCTTAGAATGGTGGAAAAAGCGATTATCACCATTACCAAAATAAAGAACATATTGGCAAAATTGCGGACTATGCCCCAGCCAAGTTCGGTAACCGCCCTGTTATCGGCAAAATCTATACCCAGCATGATATTGAAAAATCCTACCGCTATTCTTAGCACGAAACCGAACAGAGTAAGAACGAACCAGGCAAGTTTCGAGAATATCCAATTAGCGATATTGGCGGCAAATAAAGCATTGGCCGGCCTGGGAACAATCAGGGTAAAAATTACAACAAGCGCAACAACCGTGAGTATGATTATCTTGAATTTGGATTTTTTGAAATTGATTTTCATTTAAATTAGATAATTACCAGACAACTTTTTCATAACATTGCTGTTTGCCGGTGTTATAAAAACCAGCTCCTCCGGTATTATAATTCGGGTCACTTTCATTGCATTGAACACAAAGCAAGGCGCCGGTGTTGCAGTCTGTTGTTCTTTCATTGGCAACGCCAACCCGCAATACTTCTCCTACGCTCCTGCCGCTTAAATCACATTCAATTGTGGTTGGAAAAGTCGGACCTTCTTCACCACCACTAAAACAGCAATCAGTGGCACCATTACCATGGGGTGTTTGTATTGAGCAGACTGTATCCGCGGGCACACCAGCAATATAATCGCAAGGACCTGATTGGCCTTGTTTGCATAGTCCTGTATGTTCGCCGGGCGTACAAGGAGCAATAATCAGTCCGTCGGCCTGGATCGGTAAGTCGCAATATTCGCCACCAGCACATTGTGCAGTACTGTCACAATCGCAGTTTCCTGCGAATTTGCGTATGCCTTCCATCGCTGGCCGACTAGGGTCAACGGGATTCTCTTGCGGCGAACAAGCGCCGTTTGTAGCGGGATTGGTGTCGCAATATTCGCTCACATTGCATAGGGCTTCCTGGCCAGAGCCTAGAGGTTCTTCATACATACATTGACCGTCCTCTATCCAGCAATTGCAAATTCCAAAAGCATTTGCGTAAGGTATGTGCGGTTTGAATAGCGGTTTGAATATTCGGGCAAGGTTTTCAAAGAATGTTCTTTGGGCAGTTTGACGGCAAGCGGCATAATCCGGGTCATCACAACTGTTCAGAGAAACATATACGAAACTTCCGCCAGTGACAACATTGGTGCTTAGTGATGCTCTGTCTCTCAAGTTCATATTCGGAACCTCGAATTGTGCCTCTTCACAAGAAGAACGGCAGGTTGGGTCTTCAGGGACCGGACAAACCCCATCCGGACATTTGAAATTCAGCGCTAAATGTTTTCCAGCGATTGGTCGCCAACCTTCTTCGCAATAGCACTGCGGCGCATCGGTTGGAGTCTGGCCAAAACAGATGGGGGTCAGGGTCAACTCTGCGCCTGCTCCTACGCATTTCATATACTGAACGTAGTCATCATACCAGAGAGCGCCACAGCACTTGGAAAGAGTACTTAATTGACCATATTTAATCACTCCCCAGGTATTTACTCCTCCGCCAGTCCTTAACTTTTGATTTCCGCAATCTGCTCCATTGGGCCTGAAATCAACGATGTCAGCCAATTCTTTTTGCGTCATTGGAGGATTGCCATTGAAACAATTTTGGCAGACTGCTGAATTACCATATTTGAAGTCAGGCATAATGCGACAGATCAGGTCAACTTCGATGTCGTTAGCAGAGGGAATATTACAAGTATTACTGCCAGCATCACGACCGACTGAATCGGGATTATTGTTACTTATCACTACGGTTGGATACTTTACAATTGCTCGGGCCATATAGTCATTAATCTCGCCGCAATAGAAGGATGGCATAAAGTATTCTCTAAGACAGGTATAACAAGCATCTTTTTTCTCTTCAATCAAACAGCGGTTATAGAAATCCAAAGATCCAGAGGCAGTAACCGGGACTGGAAGCGGCAGGATAACGCGATTGGCAATTTCTTCGTAATTATTGCAGTAACCAGCAATGCATTCTTTTCTTGTTTCTTCTGATTCTTGTCCGCATTTTTCATCAACTTTTTTCAAACACTCGTCGCAGCGGTCGCTGGTTATGTTGTACCACCTACGGCAAGCATTATAAAAATCTCCTTTTCTGTTGTAGGTTCCGGCATAAGGGTCGGTTGTGGCGGAATATACTTGCGGCGGATAAGGCGCGGGTGGGCAATTCAAGGCATCGTGGTCATACATACATTGCGCGCAGGAACTGGTATTTGGCGGATCTGTTGTCCATTCTGTGCCCGGATTCGTATCCGTTATCGGATTAGTATCCTGCAAATCAGCCAAAGTGGGTGTTTTTGTTTCCAGGTTGCTTACGATGTTTCTGCACGTGGCATTACTGGGCGCATCTACTCCTCCTTTAAACTGGTTATAAGCTTGATTAATAATAGCGTGACATTTTTCCGGAATTTTAGCAGCCGGGACTTCTCCCCAACTGTAGCCGTAGAGAGGAAAAGGAGCAAGGCCCGGGTCTAGGGCCAGCCAGTCGGTTTTTAAATTGACTCCGTCAACACCAGTATAAAGCGCCTCTACCTCGGCATTGAATATATCGCTTAGATTCCGACTATATTCTAGGCTATTCATCATTTTGTCCTCATCATCACAAGAAATTATTGACCTGTTAAGACTCTGAATACCACTATAAATGGATGTTGCGACATTATTATAAATATCTTTTACCTGTTGACCGGTTTGTTTCTTTTTAAATTCTTTAAGATAAGTGTAGGCGTCTTTGGTTTTGGCCCTATTCTGTTCTGTTTTTGTGGCTGTTTTTGGTGTGAAAAATAAACCCAAGCCATTAATCGCTTTATTTAAAACCGCACTGAATAATACGCCAAGAAGTTCGCTAATTTCGTCAGCGCTAATCACTCTTTGCATGTCCTTGCTCAGAGCATCCTCAAGTTTTCGATGTATGACATCGCCCGTGTTTTTGACCTTTTGTTGGATCGTAATTCCCTTGGTTGTTACCTCGCAATCATCTTTGCATTGGTCTACCATCTGATCATAGTAATCGAGTGGCATGTTTATCTCCATCGGTAATGAATTGCAGCCATCATAGCAGGCTTGCACATCAGTTTTAGTTGTAACGGTTTCATTTTTTATACCACTACTTACTGCGGTTTCTTTGTCTCCTGCTTTTGTTTCTTCTTCTTCCATTCTTTCTCTTTCTTCCAGCGCCATTAACCAGGAGCCGAAAAGATTATTTTGCGGACTCATCAACGTACCCCAAGTTTGAGAAGAATTGAATGTAATCTTCGGATTGGCAAGAAAGTTCTCAACGTTGTCTACAACATCTCCGAGCGTACAAGCAGCCACATATTCGTATCTTAGGTCGGAATTATACTGGGTTAAAGAAAATTTTGTTCCTAAGCTGATACTAATCGGCGCGCATAATGGAGTAAGTTTGAATTTCTGAACGAATTTTGCCGAGGCTTTGTCTAATAATTCATCGAAAAATTTATTCCAATCAAGCACTGGAAATGGTTCGTTTTTGGTTGTATTTCTTCCCATGCCCCAGTCTAAGATTTTTGTTTCCAGCCATTTAAGTACTCTATCGGTTATAGACCAACCGATTGCGTCCAAGACAAGCTCTTTAACTGCCGTAAGGATAGAGCCGAATGAGCCCACTGCTTGGACTTGTTTTGGTTTAAAAGAAAAAATATTAAAAGTCGGACTTAGCAATAGGCCGAGAATAGTAATCGTAGCGATAATTTTTTGTAAATTTTTCATAATGGCAGTTTTAATCCCTGCTGATTAGCCAAATCAATGGCTTTTTGCATCAACTCATTCCAGGGGTCGGCAATTTTATCCAGTTTTTGTAAGGCGATATAAGTTTTAAATGGGTCATTGTCAATGTCTCTGAAAGAAACAAAGATATTTCTCGTTATCAAGGTTATTCTTAAGCCGTCTTTGTGAATCTCTTTCCAGGAAGAAGGGACGGTTATTCTTTTGATTTTTTCTATTTTTCCGTCATTGGCTTTGATTAATTCATCGATGGGCGAAAAATCAGCGCTTTGAAAAGCCGTAGAAATCGCTTCCAGGCTTTTTTCCTGAAGAAGAAAATTATCGGAAAGAAGAATGGAAGATACTGTATTGATATATATTTGAACTGCCTGTTGGTTGTTGTCTTCAGAAATGTCTATATCGCTGTCATTAATCTCAATATCGAAAATCTCCGGTATTTCACTGAGTATTCCCTCGGATTTTTCCAATAATATTGGATAGGCATCGTTCATTGCCCGCAGAAACATTTCTTGAACATCCGATTCTTTAATCGAGGCGGAATATGACCAAGGACGATCTTGTAAGTATTCGTCCTTTTGCGAAAAATAAGAGCTGAAGAGCGCATCCAGGGTTTCGTCGGTCAATAATCTTTTGGTGATATTGTATTTGTCGCCAAGCGGCAGAGGATAAAACATCTGTGTGTCGCCCGGCGCTTTAACCAATGGATTGTGTCCCGAATTGATTTCTTCGCCGTCAAGATAGCTGTCACCGTCAGTATCGGGATTCAAATAATCGGTTTTATAAAGAGCTTCCTGCCAATCCTGTAATCCGTCATTATCGGAATCTTTATTTTGGGATTCGATTATGCTTTCTTTGCCTCCCCAAATATTCAGTTTAGAAAACGCCTCCTTTTTAGAGTAGGCGTTGATAAATAAAATTAAACCTATAGCCAAAAACATTGCTACAAGCACTGGTATTAAAGGTAGCTTTTTAAGCGATGGTAATTTCATTATTCGTTGATTATGTTTTAATTATATCACAAATTTAAAAAGTCAACCCTTTCTTCTTTTGTGGATAACTATAAAAACCAATAAAGTCAAAAAACTTAAGCACGCTGGCCAATCGCCAAATTTTGTGTAAAGCGTTTTTTTATCGTTTAGGCGAGCATCGGAAAAGAAAATTTTATTCCCGAATTCCGATGATTTGACAATTATTTGACCTTTTGAATCCAATAAAAACGAGTAACCCGCATTCGTGGCTTGGACAAAATAGCGTCGGTTTTCCACTGCTCTTAGCTGCGACATAGCTAAGTTTTGAGATAAAAGGGCTTTTGAGCCGTGAAAAGGAGCATCGCTTGAGACCACCACTAAAATCTGCGCTCCTTTTTGGGTTAATTCCCGATTAAGGGCTGGCGAGAGAATGCTTGAGCAAATTCCACTGCCGATATTTGCTTTTGGGGTTTGGGCGATATCATTTTTTTCTCCTTTTTGGAATAATTTTTCTTCAAAACGAACATTAAAAGAATAAATACCTAAAAGAAATTTTGTTAAATATGGGAGATAATCGCCATTGGGCACCAAAAGCATTTTATCCTGAAAAGCAATCGGCTTTTCTTTTTCCAAATCGTAATAAAACAATCTGGATTTATTTTTTCCGTTTTCGTCGACAACTCTCTCGTTTTCCAAAAATATCTGGCCAGGTTTCCAAAAATCCCTAATAAGATATTTGGTTATTTCTTTGCTTTTGGTCAAGGAAACCAAGCCGAATCCCTCGGGCGCAATAATAAAATCAGGATTTTCTTGGACCACGTTTTTAGTTTGAAACAAACTTAACACGGCTCTGAATATTTCTTCTTTTTGATAGGGATTAGCCGCGCTTGATGATGGAAAATTGGTCTGCAGAAGGGCAATTTTTCTTAATTCGCCTTTTTCTTTTGAGTTTAATTTATAAATTCCGTACCCGCGCCAAAAAGAAATTATCAGAACAAGAATTATAATTAAAGCAATAATTTGGGATTTATTTTGTTTTTTAAATACTTTGAAGATGGTGAATAAAATTATATTTATCAAAACAATCAAAAAACTGATTAAATAAATTCCTCCGATATCGGCTGCTTGGATGGAAACAGTATTATTGTGAAGAGCATAAGCCAAATTGCCGAAAGTCCAATGTGAGCCAAAAAGCGTTTCTTTGCCCAGCCATAAAACACTGAAACCCCACGTTCTTAAATATTCAATAATTACCCAAAGCGAAGGGACGACAATTAAAAAAGCAAAGGTAGTTAATTGCAGATTGACCAATTTTTTATATATCCAGGGAAAAACCGCAAAAAACAAACTTAAAAAAAGAATTTGAATAACCCATAAAATAATTAAAAGAATCAAAACCAAAGTATATCCTTTGCCGGAAGTTATCCCAAGCCAATCAAAAGGCGCGGTTTTTAACAGCCAAACGAATAATCCTCCTAAAAATATGATCCCGGTGATTAGGCCGCCGAAAAATGCTTTTTTCTGCGAAGTTGATTCTTGATTAAGAAAATAAAATAAAGGAATCAGGGCAATAAAAACCAAAAATCCCAATTTTTGCGGCGGATAAGCCAAAAAAAGCAATAATCCGCTTAAAACGGGTAGAAGGAAAATGAGATTATTTTTATTTAATGGTTTCATAAATTTTTGTCCAGTCATCAATCGATAAATTTTCCGCCCTGACTTTGGGGTTTATATTCAATTCTTCAAGTAGGGTTTTTAATTTTTCCTTTTTAATTTTCTCAGCCCAAGGCTGACCCGCCTTGAGTGGGAATTCTCGTGAAAGATTGCTGATTAAAAATTTTCGCTTGGAAGAAAAGCCAGCCTTTACCAATTTAAAGAATTTTTCCGTATCAATTTTAGGGATTTGTTTGGGAATTATTTTAATGATTGCCGAGTCGACTTTTGGTGCGGGACAAAAAGATTTTTTTGAGACATAAGTAATGATTTCCGGCTCGGCATAAAATTGAACGGAAATCGCCAGCAAATTCATATGCGGCGGCTTTGCCATTATTCTTTGCCCCACTTCTTTTTGTACCATTAAAACCATCGCTTTTGGTTTCTGTTCCGCCTCCAAAAACTTTCTAATCACCGGCGAAGTTATATAATATGGTAAATTCGCCACCAGTTTATATCTTGTGTCTTGTATCTTGTATCTTGTTTTTAGGATGTCCTCATTTATCACTTCAACATTGCTGACTTTTTGAGTTTTCAAAATATCCCTTAATACTTGGCATAATATCCCGTCTTTTTCTATGGCAATTACTTTTTTTACTCTTTTTGCCAATTCAAGAGTTAATATTCCCAAGCCCGGTCCGATTTCCAAAACAGTATCGTTTGAATTGAGGCCAGTCGATTCAATGATTTTTTTTAAAACATTTTCATCAATCAAAAAATTCTGCCCCAATTTTTTTAAGGGATGGATATTGTATTTTTTGAGCAAATTTTTGATTGTCGGTTCCAAAGTAATTACTATTTTAATCTCTAAACCCTAAATCCTAATCTCTAAACAATCTCAAATATCAAAGCTCGAAACATTTTGAATTTTGAAATTTGGACTTAGGACTTATTTAGAGATTAGAACTTAGAGATTAGAGATTTCAGAAATCAATTATATCTTCATTGTCTTCGCGAGAAAACTCTTCGAACTTTATCAATTCTTCCGGTATCTCTGTTAAGAACCTTGATGGTGGGTTGGCTTCTTTCATGCCCCAATTTGTTCTTAAGCGGCTTAAAATAAGATGTAAATGGATTTTGCTTCTGGTTATGCCTACATAAAAAAGCCGGCGTTCTTCCTCGATGTCCAGAGGGTTAATCAAGCTTCGCGAGTGAGGCAAAATTCCTTCTTCGCAGCCAATAATGAAAATAATCGGGAATTCCAGACCTTTGGCCGTGTGCAGAGTCATTAAATGGACCACTTCTTTTTTTTCATTGACCTCGTCAGCATCGGATAAAAGACTGGTTTTTTCCAGAAATTCGATTAATCCTTGGGGCGGCTTAAGTTTATCGTAATCACTGCTGACATTAATCAGTTCTTCGAGATTTTGCCAGCGTACCTCGTCTTCGGGAATTCCCGCTTGCAAAACATTGTCGCCGTAGGTTTTTTTGAGAAAATCTTTGTATTTTGTCTGTCGCAAAATAAATTTCAAAACATTTGAAAGCGGCTCCTTGTTGATTATTTGTCTGCCCTGTTTAATCAATTTATAAAAATCATTTATTTCCGATTTTTCTCTGGCCGCTTTTTCCAGGCCGAATTTTATAATTTTTTCGAAAGTTACCTTACCAATGCCCCGCGCCGGAGTATTGATAATTCTTTCCAAACTGATTGGGTCATCGCTGAGAATAAATCTAAGATAACTGATTAAATCCTTAATTTCTTTACGCTGATAAAATCTGATTGCCCCGATTAGCTTATAAGGAATATGACGACGGATCAGAGCTTCTTCGATTGCTCGCGATTGGGCATTGGTGCGGTAAAAAACCGCAAAATCATTCAATTTATAACCCTGTTTCAGGAATTCTTTTATTTTTTGAACAATGAATCCCGCTTCGGATTTTTCATCAAAGGTTTCGACAATAGATATTGGCGGACCAGCCGGATTTTTTGTCCAGAGATTTTTTGGTTTTTGATAAACATTCTTGGAGATTACTTTTGATGCGGCATCCAGGATGTTTTGCGTGGAGCGGTAATTTTGGTCCAAGGTAATCACCTTGGCTTGGGGGTAATCCTTTTCGAAATTCAGAATATTCCTGAAATCCGCATTTCTGAAACTGTAAATCGACTGGGCGTCATCGCCGACCACGCAGAGATTTTTGTATCGGGAGGATAAAAGTTTTATCAGTCGGTATTGAATCGGGTCGGTGTCCTGATATTCGTCAACCAGAATATATTTGAATTTTTCCTGATATTTTTTGAGGATTTCGGGAAACTCCTCGAAAAGTTTGACCAAGAGCATAATCAAATCGTCGAAATCCAAAGCATTTTTCTTTTTTAATTCTTTTTGATATTCCGAATAAATTTTACTGATTGTTTTTTCGAAATATTCCCGAGATTCTTTTTCGTAGGCGCTCGAATCGATATACTCGCTCTTCAGGGCGGAAATTGTGCTCGATACTTTTTTTGCCGGAAACTGGTCTTTGTTGATTTGCAGATTTTGGACAATTTGCTTGATCAAACTTATTTGGTCTTCTTCGTCATAAATTACAAAGGTTTTTCTGTAGCCGAGTTTATCGATTTCGTTTCTCAAGACTCTTAGCCCGAAGGAATGAAAGGTGCCGATAAAAGGCAAATTGCTCAATTTTCCGACCAATTTTTTTACCCGGGACTTCATCTCGTCAGCCGCTTTATTGGTAAAGGTGACCGCCAGGACATTCAAAGGAGAAATGCCGCTTTTAATCAAATAAGCCAGGCGATGGGTTAAAACCCGGGTTTTACCGCTGCCTGGCCCGGCCAAGATTAAAATCGGTCCTTCGATAATCGTAACTGCCTGTTTTTGTCTGGGATTTAGGTTTTTCAGAGCTTCATCTGTCATAAGTTTAGTATAGCAAAATTATGCATAAAAAGCTTGTCTCGGACTTGACAAGGAAATAAGGGTATGCTAGGCTGGTAAATATTGAAATCAGTAAAGGTTTTAAGATGTTTTTTCAGGAAAACTGCTTATTTTCAAGACGAAAACAATCCTGACCCGATGGCTTTCATTGGGAAAGGAAAATATCTGGTTTAAAAGACTGTTTTTTAGCCCCCCTGTTTTAAAGGGAGGTTTAGTTATTGTCCTGGTTTTGGCCTTCGTGTTTTTAATTCACAACGCTATTCAGGGCAATCTTAATACCTATATTGTTAGCGAGGAAAAAGAAATAGTCAGAAACGGTTCTTTTGTCTATGCTATTCAATATTTGAATCCCGAAGAACTGAATATCGAGGAAGCTTATACTAATGGGGAGCTTGTGAGCGGCATGAACATGATTTTGGGAGACAGCGCTTTTTTGGCTGTTTCTTGTCCTTCGACAAATACCTCTCTCGACTCGCAAAGAAACGGAGTAATTAGTTACGAAGTTAAACCTGGCGATGTTCCTTCGGAAATTGCTGCTGAATTCGGAATTTCTACCGATACTCTGCTCTGGGTCAATAATTTAACTGTTTGGGATTATATTAAACCCGGCCAGGAACTGATTATTTTGCCGGTTTCCGGAGTTTTGCATAAAGTTAAAAAGGGAGAAACCATTGAACAGATTGTTAAAAAATATAAAGCTGACTTACAGGAGACCATCGAATTCAATAGTCTGCCTGCCAATGGCGCTTTAGCTATTGACCAGGAAATAATTATTCCCAGCGGCCAGAAAGCGACATATATTCAATCCCAGCCGCGTTCCTATGCTGTTTACGAGAGTTTCCCCAGACCGTATGCTGCCGAGAGCCATCAATTCCCTTGGGGTCAGTGTACTTGGTATGTGGCGCAAAGACGTTATATTCCCTGGAGCGGAAATGCCAACACCTGGCTTCGCAAAGCCCCGCAATACGGTTTCGCTACAGGAAATGAACCCAAAGTCGGAGCGATTATTGCAACCCGGGAGGGTTCTGCCTATGGCCACGTTGCTTATGTTGAAGCAATTAACGGAGATTATGTTACTATTTCGGAAATGAGTTTGGGTCGCGGCATTAAAATCGTCAGAACTTTAAGTAAGGACGATTGGAGAATAATCGGATACATTTATTAATTTTTTCTGCCTGCCGGCAGGCAGAAATTTCTAATTTTTAAAACCGCCTTGCGGCGGTTTTTTTATATTTCGGTTTTGGGACGATATTGCAGGGCTTCGGCAATATGCTGACTGGTGATATTTAAAGATTCTTCCAAATCAGCGATTGTGCGGGCCAGTTTCAGAATACGATGAAAACCGCGCGCTGACATATGCAGGTTATTCACCGCATTTCTTAATAACCTGTCTCCTTGCTCGTCGGTTTTACAGTGTTTTTTAATCAAGGGAATATTCATTTCGCTGTTGGTTATGATTCCGTCTTTTTCAAACCTTTTTAATTGGATTTGTCTGGCTTTTTCCACTTTTTGTCTGATTTCCGTGCTTGAGCCCTCGATTTTTTCATCGGTCAATTTTTCGTATTTTACGTGCGGCACTTCGACATACAAATCGATTCTGTCCATAATCGGTCCGGAAACCCTTCTTTGGTATTTATTGATTTGATTTTGATTGCAGGTGCATTCTTTTTCCGGGTCTCCGTAATATCCGCAAGGACAGGGATTCATTGCTGCCACGAGAATAAATCTGGCCGGAAAAACATAGCTGGCTTTGGCGCGTGCCACGCTCACCAGGCCGTCTTCGAGGGGTTGTCTCAAGCTTTCCAAAACATCGCGGTGAACTTCGGGGAATTCATCAATGAATAAAACTCCGCGGTGGGCCAAGGTAATTTCTCCTGGCCGGGCAAAACTGCCGCCGCCAATCAAACTTGCCTCTGACGCGCTGTGATGGGGGCTTCTGAATGGCCGGCGCGATATCAGGGGTTTTTTGGGCGAGAGTTTTCCTGCTATGCTGTAAATCTTGGTTACTTCCAAAACCTCGTCCCAGGTCATTTTTGGTAAAATCGAAGGTATGGCTTTGGCGAGTAAAGTTTTACCGGACCCGGGCGGGCCGGTCATCAGCACGTTGTGGTTTCCGCTCGCTGCGATTTCCAATGCTCTTTTGGCGTTTTCCTGACCCTTGATATAAGCCATATCAATGGGATAAGAGCTGGTTTCCAAGTTTTCGAAAATCTCTGCTTCAAAATGTTTTAAAGCTTCGATTGCAATCCTGTTTTCCAAAAATCCGATTAATTCGGCCAAAGATTCAACTGGGAAGATATTTATGTCTTTTACCAGCTTGGCTTCATGAGCATTGGCCTTGGGTATGAATACATTATTGATTTGTTTTTCTTTGGCTAAAAGACAAATCGGCAAAACTCCGTTAACTCTTCTGATTTCGCCGTTTAAAGCCAGTTCGCCGATGAATATTTTGTCATTCGGGTCAAAGTGAATTTGTTCGGAAGACAAAAGAAAGCTGATTGCGATGGGTAAATCATAACCTGAACCCTCTTTTCTTAGGTCAGCCGGCGCCAAATTGATGATTACTCTTTTATTTTGTTTGTGCGGAGGTTCTGCTCCGCTGTTTTTTATTGCTGCGGCAATTCTTTCCTGGGATTCCTTGATCGATTTGTCCGGCAGGCCGACAATTGAAAAAAAGCGGAGACCAGATGTTAAATCCGCCTCCACTTCAACGAGTTCAGCTTCAAGCCCGGTTATCGCAGCTGAAAATACCTTGTTCATGAATTGTGGAAAACTTTTTTACTTTTTAGTCAAGGTCAAAATTGGTTTAAATCCGGATTTTTAGAGCGAAAATCAATCTAGCTTCCCTTGACTTTGTTTTAATTTTAAATTCTAATTAATGACTTTTAAACAGTTTATTCACAATGTGTTGTTCGGGCAATTTTATTGCGAACCCAGGATTTTATCGATAGTCGTATACATCAATTCCTTGCTCGTGCCGATTACCAGCAGATTGTCGAGAATCGTATAATTGAGAGTCAAAGTTGTATAGGGTAAATTTACATAACGGATAGCTACTCCGCGATAGGTGTCGTCCAAGAAAGTTTTGCTTGCTCTGGCTCCCGGCAATTGGCTGGGATAGAAATTTTTGAAATCATCGAGCATGGTCGCTTCCCAGTTTCTTAACTGAATTTTTAAATTTTCCGGATTAGTGGTTTCAGTCACAATGCCCAGGCGTTTTCCCGTGGCCTGGCTGAAAATAAATAAGGTGTAATCTGACTTTAAATCGCTTAAGGCATAAGGAGAAAGAGGAACTTCCAGAGATTGAAACAATTCATTTAAAGAAAGGAATTCTTTTTCGTTTTTCAAAATCGATATTCTTCTGAATGCGCCGATTGTTTGCTCTGACTTTGCTTCCTCTTTCAATAATTCGAAAAGAGATTTCTCGCTGGTTAAAGATATTGTTTTCGCTTCGTTTACTGAAATTAATGGGGTTGAAGGCTTCGGCGTGGTTGTCGGCGGAGAAGTCGGCGGAGGGGTTAGAGGAGGATTTTTCGGCCATAAAAAATATGCGCCGACCCCCAGTCCGATAATTAAGATTACAATAACAACAATCAACGATAAAATTCTTTTTTTCGGACTCGGACCCGCCGGCGCATAGGAAACTTCCGGTATTTTCATTTTTTCCGTAGGAGGAACGGGGATCAGTTCTTCCATTTCTGGTTCCGGCGCTGGTTTAAACCCTGGTCTTAAAAATGGCTCTATTTCTTCTCTTTCGGTAATTAATTCCTCGGTTGATGGCAGGGCCGATTTTTTGGGAGCGGTTGGCAAAGTTTCTGGCGGAGGAATTTCTCTTTTTATTTCTCCGTCAGCTTGTTTGATTATCGGCACGCCGGGTTTAATTCCTGCTTCCGGTTCTTCGGGTGTGGGTATTCCCTTGGCTTCTCTTTCCAGTTTAGTCAAACCCAATTCAGCCAAATCGTCCCTCATTGTTCTTACTTCGTAATCGGGCAAAGCATTAATCGGTCCCGTATCGCCGGGAGTAGATTTAGACAGGGTTTTTGGCAAAGCCTTTTCAATATCTTTTATTATTTTGGAATCAGGACTTAGGTCATCCATATTCTTATTTTATAATTTTGGGGATTTTTTTTCTAACGACAAGCCCACTTTTCCGCTTTCGTCTATTTTTTTGACTTTCACGCCAATTATGTCTCCTTGATGCAGAACGTCTTCCACTCTCCTTATTCTCGGTCCCAATTCGGAAATATGCAGCAATGCTTCTTGTTTGGGATAAAGTTCGATAAAAGCACCGAAATCGGTGATTTTTACCACTCTGCCCTGAAACACTTCTCCCATTTTTACTTCCCGGGTTATGGTTTTTATTCTGCCGATTGCTTTTTTTGCCATTTCCGCATCGTCGCTGGTGACAAAAACCCTTCCGTCGTCTTCGATATCGATCGTTGCTCCGGTTTCATCGGTGATTTCGTGAATGGTTTTGCCGCCGGGTCCGATAATCATTCCGATTTTACTGGGGTTGATTTGTAAAGTATAAACCCGTGGGGCAAACGGAGAAAGTTCGGCACGCGGTTTTTTGATGGTTTTTTCCATTATCTCCAAGATTTCCAAGCGAGCTTTCCTGGATTGTTTAAAGGTATCTTTTAAAATTTCGATAGTCACACCGTTGATTTTAACATCCATTTGTAAGGCGGTTACCCCGTCTTTTGTGCCCGCTATTTTCAAATCCATGTCACCATAATGGTCTTCCGGCCCCTGGATATCGGTAAGAACTTTGTACTTGCCCTCCGTAGCTTTAGCAAAGGAGGGTTTTTCCATCATTAAACCCATGGCAATACCTGAAACATTGGCTTTAATCGGCACACCGGCATCAAGTAGGGCCAAGGTTGAGCCGCAGACCGAACCCATTGAAGATGAACCGTTCGAGGAAAGAACCTCGGACACAATCCGAATCGTGTAAGGAAAAGAATCTTTGTCGGGAATAATCGGCAGCAAAGCTTTTTCCGCCAAAGCGCCATGACCGATTTCTCTTCTGCCTGGTCCGCGCATCGGTCCGGTATCTCCTACGCTGTAAGGCGGGAAATTGTAATCGTGCATAAAGCTTTTCTTTCCTTCCAGTTCCATTTGGTCAAGATATTGTTCCGCGCCGGGCGCACCCAGAGTTACCAAAGAAAGAACTTGCGTAGTTCCTCTCTTGAACATACCCGAACCATGGGTACGGGGAAGGATTCCTACTGCCGTGGTGATTTCTCTGACTTCGTCAAGTTTTCTGTTGTCAGGACGCTTGCTGTGTTTTAAGATGTTTTCGTGGACAATTTCATCGATTTTTTCCTCGAAGAAATCATTGGCTTGAATTAATTTTTTTTTATCATCCTTGTATTTTTCTTCGACAAAAGTCGTCATTGCTTCTTTGAGGTTTCCCAATTCTTCCAGTCGTTCCATTTTATCGGGGCGATACAAGGCTTTTTCCAATTTGTCTTTTAGGAATTCCTCGATTTCTTTCTTGAATCCGGTTTCGATTTCTTCTATTTTCAATTCTTTTTTCTTTGGATCGATTTCTTTGATAATATTTTTCTGAAAATCCAGCAATTTTTTGATGTGTTTTGTGGCAAGTTCGATGCCTTCGATTAATTTATCTTCGGATATTTGCGAAGCATTACCCTCCATCATATTAATGAGGATTTCTTTGTCTTTTTCGATGCCGCTGACGAAAATTTCCAATCCCGATTTGGCTTTGGCGCTGAGCGTTGAAGTAATAATCCATTGTTTTGTCTCGTCTTGTCCCACAGAAAGCGCGGCCACCGGTCCGTTCCAAGGAATATCGGAAGTGGAGATAGCGGTCGAGGCGCCGATTAAAGCCGGCAAAGACGGGTCGTTTTCCCCGTCAAAAGAAAGCACAGTCAAAACCAACTGAATTTCATTTCTGATTTTGGGATTAAAAAGAGGCCGAATAGCTCTGTCCACTAATCGGCCAGTTAAAATGGCCTCATCCGTTGGTCTGCCCTCTCTTTTCACCCAGCGGCTGCCTTTTATTTTTCCCGCAGCATAGAACCTTTCTTCGTAATCAACGGTTAAAGGAAGGTAATTCCTTTCACTGGGCCGCTTAAGCATTACTACGGTTGCCAAAACAACGGTTTGGCCGTATCTTACCAATGCTGAACCATTGGCTTGTTGGGCTAAACTTCCCAATTCTACTGATAGTTCCTTGCCCTCGATTTCTGTCTTGAAAATTTTTACTGACATAAATTTAGCCCTGATCTACAAACTACAGACTATGGTGAACAAAGTCGAATCCACAATCTATCTGTTTGCAGACCAGAGGCGATTAAGAATTATCTTGTATAACGAATTAAATATTTTGTCGGAGTTTTACAAAGGTCGATAAAATCATCGGCTAAATCCCTGAGTCTGCCCGAGGCACTTTTGCCGAAAGCAATTACCTCCACGTGCTGACCTTGTGCTTTGAGATAATCCACCAACGGCACAAAGTCGCCGTCACCCGTAACCAAAACAATGCTGTCCAGTTTCTGACTTAACTGGATTGCGTCCACTGCCATGCCTACGTCCCAATCGGCTTTTTTCATTCCTCCGGGAAAAATCTGTAGTTCCTTGCTTTTTACCTCGATACCGGCTTTTTCCAGAGCTTCCAAGAATGCTTTTTCTTCACCGCTTTCCGTGGTGACCACATAACCGATTGCCCTGATGAGTTTTCTGTCCGCTTGCGCGGTTTTTAAAATTTCCCGAAAATTGACTCGGGCTTGGTAAAGATTTTTTGCCGAGTGGTACATGTTTTGCACGTCAATCAAAACTCCCACTCGCTGTTCTTTGTGTTTGATGATTGCCACAAGATGTCTACAAATTACCAATTTTTACAAATTTACAAATTTTTGTATATTTGTATGTTTTTGTATTTTTGTAGCCCTAATGTTTAAGTTCCAATTCTTTGATTAATTTTTTATATCTTTTTTCGCTTTCGCCCTCGAGCCATTCCAGCAGTCTTTTTCTTTTCGAGACCATGCCCAAAAGACCTCGGCGGGAATGGTTGTCCTTGGGGTGTTTTTTCAAATGACCGGTTAATTTTTGAATTTCCTCGGATAAAATTCCAATCTGAACTTCCGCCGATCCGGTGTCGGTTTGATGAATCTTGTGTTTCTCGATTATCTTTTTCTTTTTCGTTTTATTCAGCATATAAAACCATTATACTATAGAATAAATATATTGCCAAGTTAATTTTTATAATCTATTATAAAAAACAATGAGAAAGACAATCGTTGCCATCTTTTTTATTTTTTTCGGGATATTGATTTTTGCCATCCCGTCATTCGACGGGACAAGCGTTTTTGCTCAAGAGATCACTAACAAACTGGAGATTAATTTTTTCTACAGTCAGACCTGCGCGCATTGCTTGGCGGAAAATAAATTTTTAGATACTGTCCAGGGCAAATATCCCGATGTTGAAATCAATCGTTATCTTGTCAGCGATTCCGAAAGCAAAAAACTTTTAGCCGATTTGCTGACCAAGCACGATGCGCAAATGTATGCCGGGATTGTGCCGATTACATTTGTGGGCAAAGATTTGATTTTGGGGTTCGACAATGCCAGCGGCATCGGTAGAAGAATCGAACAATCGATAGAAAGACAGCTTAAAGATTCGGAGCCAGCTCCGGAAGAAGATAAAAACAAAGTCAATCTTCCGATAATCGGAGAAATAGATTTGACCAGATATTCTTTGCCTGTCCAGGCCGTGGTTTTGGGATTTTTCGACGGGTTCAATGTTTGTTCCTTGGGCGCCCTGGTCCTGATTTTGGGTTTGGTTTTGATTTTGCGTTCCAGAACGAAGATTTTGATTTTCGGCGGCGCCTATATTTTGACCACTGCCGTTGTCTACGGTATTTTGATAATTTTATGGTATCAGCTTTTCTATTATTTGGCTCCAGTTTTGAAGGTGATGAATGTTTTTGTCGGAGTTTTGGGTATTGCCGGCGGAATTTATTTTTTGAAACAGTTTATCAAATTCAAAAAACAGGGACCCGCTTGCGATATGCCGCAAAAAAACGGATTGGTGTCTAAATTTTCTTCAAGATTACAAAATGGTTTCAAGGAATCGGGCGGCATCTGGGCAATCGTTATCAGTATTTTTGTTTTTGCCATAGTAATTACCGTAGTCGAGTTTCCCTGTTCAGCCGTGATTCCGGTTTTGTTTGCCGGTATTTTGGCCCATGCTAAGGTTTCCGGGCTCGCTTACCTTTTTTATATAGCTGTTTATATTTTCTTTTATATGCTCGACGAGATAATTGTTTTTCTGATTGCTGTTTTTACCATGAATATAAAAATTGCTTCCGGTAAAATAATGACTTGGTTGAGTTTGATTGAAGCAATCGTGCTTTTTGGATTGGGAGTTTATTATTTGGTCAGTATTTTTTAAACTCTATTTTTGGATAAAATTATCCCCTCACGCCGCCTTCGGCGAGAGGGGATTTAAAAAATATGCAATCCTTCCTTTTTGAGTCTCAGGGACAAAATAGTTCCCTTGAACTCTCCGGATGTTACTTCGGCAAGCACCTCATCTCCGTTTTTGTTTTGATCCATTCTTTCAATAAATTTGATTTTGCAGATAACCCCGTTAAGGCTATCGTTTTCTCCGAATTCGGGATTTCTTAAACCGGATTCATATTCTGTTACGTGGATCATTGCATTCGTCCCATTGCTTCTTACATAGAGACGAGCAACTCGGGAGGGGTCCAAGCCGAAAGGAGAGCCAAAAAATTCCACATTTGCGTTATCGGGAATTTCCATTCCGCAGATGTTCATTTTAACCTCCTTTACAGGATTATATCCTAATGATATCATGTATTGATAATCTTGTCAATAGAGACCTAGTTTGACCGGAAAATAATTTTAAGTTATCCTATAATCATCGCCTCCGTGGTGAAATGGATATCATGTTAGTCTTCGGAACTAAAGTTGCGGGTTCGAGTCCTGCCGGGGGCATACGCGCCGGTAGCTCAGCTAGGTAGAGCAGCTCGCTCTTAACGAGACGGTCGGGGGTTCGATTCCCTCCCGGCGTACTTATGCGCCCATAGCTCAGCTAGGTAGAGCAGCTCCCTTTTAAGGAGACGGTCCCAGGTTCGATTCCTGGTGGGCGTACCAAATTTTAAAACCCCGCAGCGCGGGGTTTTAAAATTGCCAAAAGACAAATTTTAAGCTATGGTTAAAGTAATGAAAATTCCCAAAGAAGTTAATTTGATAAACGAGAAATTGAAAAAGGCCAAATTTGAGGCCTATGTTGTCGGCGGCTGCGTCAGGGATTTGTTATTGAATCAAAAACCGAAAGATTGGGACATTACCACTAATGCCAGACCGGAAAAAATCCAGAAACTGTTTCCCAAAACTTTTTACGAAAACAAATTCGGCACAGTGACCGTAATCACGAATTCCAAAGACAAAACCCTGAAAACAATCGAAATTACTCCGTTCAGACTGGAAGGAAAATATTCCGACAAACGCCATCCTGATGAAATAAAATTTGCCAAAACCGTGGAAGAAGATTTGGCGCGAAGAGATTTTACCGTGAATGCAATAGCCCTTAGCTCAAAACTCAAAACTCAAAACTCAAAACTTATTTTAATTGATCCATTCGACGGGCAGAAAGATATCAAAGCCAGAATTATTCGTACTGTGGGGAAAGCAGAAGAACGTTTTAATGAAGATGCCTTAAGAATGCTTCGGGCCGTGCGTTTCGCTTGTACGCTGGATTTCACAATCGAAGAGAAAACTTTTAAAGCGGTTCAGAAAAATGCGGGCTGGATTCAGGCGATTTCCAAAGAACGAGTAAAAGACGAATTGATTAAAATTTTTGAATCGGAAAAAGCAGCCGAAGGCGTTGACTTATTGAGACAAACCAATTTATTGAAATATATTCTGCCGGAATTGGAAAAAGGGGTTGGCGTGAGCCAGAACAAACATCATATATATGATATATATGAGCACTCTTTAAGGTCGTTGAAAGTTGCGGTTGAGAAAAAATTCGCTTTGGAAATAAGATTTGCCGCGCTTTTTCACGACATCGGCAAACCCGAGACAAAAGAGGGCGAAGGTCCTGATTCCACTTTTTACAATCACGATTACGTGGGTGCGAAATTCACTTATCGGATTTTGCAAAGATTGAAATTCTCCAATAAATTCATCGCTAAAGTGGTATTATTGGTGAGAAACCATATGTTCGTATCCGACCCTCAAAGATTGACTGCGGCAGGAGCAAGGCGCTTGGTTGCCAGAGTGGGCAGAGAAAACATTTCCGACTTGATTAATCTGCGCATTGCCGACAGACTGGGAATGGGGAGGCCAAAAGAAAGGCCGTATCGCTTGAGAACAATCGAATATATGATCGAAAAAGTTTCCAAAGACCCGATTTCCGCGAAAATGCTGAAAATCGACGGTAATAATGTAATGAAATTACTGAAAATCCAACCCGGACCAAAGGTTGGAGCGATTTTGGATGTTCTGTTGGCGGAAATAATCGAAGACCCGAAAAAAAACGATAAAAAATATCTGGAAAAAAGAACCGAAGAACTGGACAAAGAAGATTTAGAAAAACTTCGCGAACTGGCCAAAGGCAAAATCGAAGAAAAAAAAGAAGAAGAAGACCTCAAAATCCGCGAAAAGTATTGGATAAAATAACGGGACAAGTCAGACTTGTCGGGGTGTAGTATAACGGTAGTACGCTGGCTTCGGGAGTCAGTGGCCTGGGTTCAACTCCCAGCACCCCGATTAATTTATGGACGATAAGATTTTATTTGTTTGGGATTTTCACGGAGTTTTGGAAAAAGATAATGAGTACGCTGTTCAAGAAGTGTGCAATTTAGTATTAAAAGATTTCGGCACGGATAGAGAAATCAGTTTAGAAGAAACCATTAATTGGTATGGATTGAGTTTTTTTGATTATTTTAGATTAGCGGTTCCAAGAGGTAATCCGGAATTATGGCAGAGTATGGTTAAAAAAACTCTAAGTTTAGAAGAAATAGGTTGGGATATTATAAAAAAATATATAAAACCCCGAGATTTTTCAGAAGAGGTTTTAAAAACAATAAAAGATAAGGGTCATCATAATATCGTATTAAGTAATAGTCGGCCTCAACATACCAAAAGATTTGTTAGAGTTATTGGCTTAACCGATTACTTAGAAGAAATAATAGGAGCAGATACTCATCGCGATATTCATATTCGTAATAATTCTTTTATAAACAAAGAAATTCATAGTATTAAAGCCGAGATATTGAATAACTTTCTCAAGGATAAAAATTATAAAAAAGTTATTGTTGTTGGCGACAAAGGAGGCGATATTAAAGCTGGTAAAAAATGCGGCGCAGTGACTTATTTATTTTTTGACCCAGAAATCAATAAAAACCCAGGCGAAGCAGGGGCTGATTACATAATTTCGGATTTAAGGGAGGTTTTAAAAGAGTTAAATTAAAATAATTATATAAAAATTGGTTTTGTGTTGTTTTTTTGTATAAAAAATTCCTTGCTGGCGAGGTGGGGAGAAGAGAATAATTCCTCTTTCACTCCAAATTGCTGCGGATTTGAAAATCGGTCGCGATGGTTATCGGACCGATTTTTTAGTAGAATTAAGGTATGAAAATTATATCGTGGAATGTGAATGGAATAAGGGCGGTTTATAAAAGGGATTTTTTAGGATGGTTGAGGAAAACCAATGCTGATATTGTTTGTTTGCAGGAGATAAAAATCCAGCCTGAATCTTTCCCAATAGATTTGATTAGCCCTCAAAATTATTATTCTTTTTTTAATTTTGCCGATAAAAAAGGATATAGCGGAGTGGCTGTTTATGTCAGAAAAAAGCCATTATCAATAGAAAATAAATTGGGAGTGGAAAGATTTGATACGGAGGGCAGAATATTAAAGTTGGAATTTCCCAAATTTATTTTAATCAATATTTATTTGCCTCACGGGGGCAGACAAAAGGAAAATTTAAAATACAAATTAAAAGTTTATCAGCAACTTTTAAATTATCTGAAGAAAATCAGAAACAAAAACATTATATTAATCGGAGATTTTAACGTAGCTCATCAAGAAATGGACTTAGCCAGACCGAAAGATAATAAAAATAATATAATGTTCACGCCGGAAGAAAGAAAACAGATTGATAAAATAATTAAATTGGGCTTTACTGATGGTTTCAGAAAATTTCATAAAGACAACGGGCATTATACTTGGTGGCCATATGCTTTTAATGCACGGCAGAGAAATCTGGGCTGGAGAATAGATTATGCTTTTATTTCAAAAAGTTTAGCACCGAAGATAAAAAACACCTTTATTCTTGATAAAGTTCCTGGTTCTGACCACTGCCCGATAGGGATAGAAATTTAACCCCCTCGCGGGGATTTTTTGAAATAAAAAAGAGGAATCCCGTTGGATCCCTCTCGGCGCTTGTGCGCCGCTGGGCGCTGGTTGTCGATTACTTCATTTTACGGCTGTAAAGCCGCGAGGAAGGTGCTCTAATCATATTTGCCTCCTTTGTGGCGTTTAAGGGGTTTCTAAGCCAAATTGGCTTAGTGGGAGCTACATTCGGGCCTAGCTCCCGCGACCCATATTCGGAACCATTCCCTTACACTATAATTATAGCAAACCCACAGAATTTGTCAATAGTAAATAAAAACAGGGGGACCTTATTGGTCCCCCTTTCAGAATAGGGCATGGGAAGAAAAGTTTGTTTTGCCCCCATAAATTAGATTAAATCAATTTTCGGCCCCCTCCTTTGGAGCCCCCCAAAGAGCGAAAAAGAACAAAAGATTACCCAGTAATTCTATTATATCAAATGCAAAGAATTTGACAAGTAAAACTTGTCCTGCTATATTGAAGGTTTAAAAGCCCGCCCAAGGCGGACAAGGAGGAAAAATGGCAGAAAAAAACATATTTGAGGACGTGATTATAGACGTGAATTTGGAATACGGAAGAAAAGTTCCGTTACGACTTCAGATTACCAGACGAGGAATTGGTTTTTTTGCCCAGACAAAAGAAGGAGAGGAACCGAGTCAAGAATCTCTTGATTTAATTGCTTGTCTTGATGCTCACTTGCACGAAGAACTTCGCAGCATAGAGTTGTCGAAACATGTTCATAAGCCCGATAAGGTACTTATTCTTTTTTGAGCGAGAGTCGAAGGCCCTCGCTCTTTTTTATTATTGCAAATATAAAAGGGGATCCTTTGTGGATCCCCATGGCGATTTGTCGAGTTTTTCATTGCCCTATTTGAGCAATCCGGCAGTGAGAATGGTCTTCCAGACAAACTTGTTTAGGTGTTGTGGCAGATATTCCACGTTTTTTGCGGGAACAACGAACGCATAGCCGGTAGTCGGATTTGGAGTGGAAGGCAGAAGTACGGTAATCATTTCTTCATCATTGATTTTTATTGTTTCGCCGGTTGTAAACCCCAAGAGACAAAGATTTTCGTGAATTTTTACTTTTACGGTTTTTATTTCGCCCGTGTTCAGTTTATGGGCGGTCTCGCGAACAATTCGGGTAAATCTGAAAATTTGGCTGATAACCGGAATTTTCGAAGGCGCAAAGCGGCTTATCAACAGGATGACAAGACCAAGAATCAGGATAATAATAATGACTGCGGCAAATTCCAAGCCAGGAGTTCGGTGTCCGATTATCAGAAGTAAAAGTTTTCTCAAGGGCTTCAGAAAATTATTATAGAGCCATATGATCAGGCTATAGATCAGCCAAAGAGCAAATAAAAAAATCAAACCACTCAAAAAGATTTTTTTCAATGAACGCATTTTTACTCTCCTCCTTTTAATAAACTTATCTTATTGGTGGTAATTAGTCAATACTCAACGTGCTTTCTCTTTTCTTTTATAAATATATAAGCTATAATATTTATACTATGGAAAATAATATCGGAGATATCGAAAAAATTTCGGAAAAAGGTTTGCGTAAAGCATTAAACAAAGTGAGAAAAACCAAGAAAAGAACCAAGATAATTCTTGGCCTTGTTTTAATCATTATTTTGGTGATTGTCGGGTTTATTGTTTTCCACAAAAAAGCTTTGACTTATGAGCTTGCGGAAGTAATAATCAGCGATGTAGTCGAAGACGTTTCTTCCAATGGTACGGTTGAGGCAGCTGACGACATTGAATTAAAATTCAAAAACGCGGGCACAATCGAAAATATTTCGGTGAAAGTCGGAGACAAGGTTAAAAAAGGAACTGTTTTGGCCAGACTGGAAAGCGGAGAAATCTACAGCCAATATCTTCAGGCGCAAGCCAGTTACAATCAAGCCAAGGCAAAACTGGACCAACTCTTAGCCGGAGCAACGAACGAGGAAATCAAGGTTTATGAACAGGTTTTGGAAAATGCCGAAATTTCCCTTGACGATGTCAAAGACAAAGCAGAAAACGATTTGGAAGACGATTATAATTCCGCTCTGGTTTATCTGGTTGACGCCTCGAGTAAGGCAAATAAAGCTCTGGCAGATTTGAAGGATATGGAAAAAGTCTATTTTTACCGTAGTACTTCTTTGGAAACAACCTTCAGAAGTAAAAGAGCCGAAGCTGAAGATGCTTTTTGGGGTGTTTCGAGTTCAGGAATCAAAGGCGCCAAAGATTTTATCGATGAAGCGGTGGATAATCCGACCCAAGAAAATATCGATTCCGCATTATTGGAAACGCGCTCGGCTTTGGTAAAAGTTATCGATGCTCTTGATTATACCAAAACAGCAATGGCTGATTCCACGATTAGGGAAAATGTTTCCTCTACGGACAGAACAACAATCGATACGGATATCGGTTATAATAATACCGCTTACAGCAATATCAATACTGCCCAGAGTAATATTAGCACACAGAAAATCACCAATCGGGTGAATATCAATACTGCTGAAAGCGTTTACAATAAAGCCAAGGTTGATTTGGACAAAATAAAAGCTGCGCCGAGAGATGTCGATATCGCGGTTTATCAAGCTGATGTGGAAAAATATAGAGCCAACACGGAAGAATACAGTCAGAAATTGAAAGACAACAGCGTGATTGCGCCTTTTGACGGCACAGTGACAAAAACAGACGGGAAAATCGGAGAAACAGTCAGCGCCAACAGCAAGAATGTTGTTTCCTTGATTTCTCCGGATAATTTTCAAATCGAAGCGGATATTTCCGAAGCCGACATCGGTAAAATCAATTCGGAAAATCCGGTAAAAATTACTTTAGATGCTTTTGCCGAAGAAGAATGGAACGGAACAGTGGTGGAAGTAGACACGGGGAAAACAGTGGTTGATGGCGTGGTTTATTACCGCATCAAGGTTTTATTCGACAAAACCGATTCGCGCCTGAAATCAGGCATGTCTGCCGACATTTTGATTCAAACCGCCAAAAAAGATAAAGTTTTAATTGTTCCTCAACGGGCAGTAGTCAATAAAAACGGCAAAAAATTCGTCAGAATCTTGGAGAACAACAAAATAAAAGAAATAGAAGTGGGAACGGGGCTGAAGGGAAACAAGGGAGAAGTTGAAATCACTTTTGGATTGCAAGAAGGAGATGAGATTGTGCTTTATCTTAAAAATTCCCAAAAATGATTGAGATAAAAAAAATAAAAAAAGAATATCATGATGATTCGGTTGTAACCACCGCTTTAGACGGTGTTTCTTTTACTGTCAAAGAAGGAGAATTCGTGGCGATTATGGGGCCGTCCGGCTCGGGCAAATCGACCCTGATGCATATTCTGGGTTTTTTGGACAGGCCGAGTTCCGGTGTTTACAAATTCGAAAACCAGGGTATCGACGAATTGTCTGACGACGAGCTGGCCTTTATCCGCAACAAAAGAATGGGTTTTGTTTTTCAGTTTTTCAATCTTCTGCCCAGAACAAAAGTATTGGACAATGTAAAATTGCCTTTGATTTATAGCCAGATGCCGGAGCAGGAAAAAATCAAAAGAACCAAAGAAGCGATTGCGGCCGTGGATTTGTCCCATCGTGTTACCCATTACCCGAACCAACTTTCCGGCGGAGAACAGCAGAGGGTAGCGATTGCCCGGGCAATCGCTAATAATCCCTCGGTTATTTTTGCCGACGAGCCGACGGGAAATCTGGACAGCAGGTCCGGACAAAAAATAATGGAGATTTTACAAGATTTAAATAACAAAGGTCATACGATAATTTTGGTTACTCACGAACAATATACATCCGAAATGGCAAAAAGAATTATAAAACTGAAAGATGGCCAAATAATCAGCGATGAAGTGGTTAGTCATCGAAGAGTAGCCAAGGACGGGCTTTTGAAATAATTATGAGATTTAAAGATTTAATAAAAATTTCTTTTACTGCTTTGAAAGCGAACAAAAGCCGGACATTTTTAACTATGCTGGGAATTATTATTGGTGTTGGCGCGGTAATTATTATGATGTCTTTGGGCAAAGGCGCCCAGGGCCTGATTTTGGGCCAAATTCAAAGCATCGGTGCGAACAGTATCTATGTTGAACCCGGTTCATTCGACCCTAAAGGAGGCAGTGATTTTATGGGTTCCGCTATCGAGGAAATGACCATTAAAACCCTTAAATTAAAAGACCTCGAATCAATCAGAAAAGACCCCTTGGTAGACCTTGCCTATCCCATGGTTTACGGCTCAAGCAGGGCAATTTATCGCAACGAAGACCAAAAAATCACCTTTATCGGCATTACGCCGGAAGCGTATGAAATGGATGACTGGCACGCAATTAATGGACGGGATGTCAGCGAAGACGATGTCAGGTCAATCGCCAAAGTAGCTACCTTGGGTCATAAAATCGCCGAAGATTTGTTCGGCGAAGAAGACCCGATCGGAAAATCAATCAGAATCAAAAAAACCAATCTGAAAGTAATCGGGGTAATGGAGGAACGGGGAATGGAAATGTTTCAGAATTTTGATGAATACGTTTATGTCCCGGTAACCACTGCGCAAAAATTACTGTTGGGCATCGAACATTTGAACGCAATTGCGGTTCGGGCAAAAAGCGAGAGCGCTATCGATCCTTTAATTGAAAATATCCGTTTGGCCTTACGGGAAAATCACAATATTTATAATCCTGAAGGAGATTTAGCCAAAGATGATTTTAAGGTCATGAGCCAGGTTGAAGCGGCGAATATGGTCAAGCAAGTGACAGGAATTTTAACTGCTTTTCTTTCTTCGATTGCTGCGATTGCCCTGATTGTCGGCGGAATCGGGATTATGAATATCATGCTTGTTTCGGTGACTGAAAGAACAAGAGAAATCGGCTTGCGTAAAGCAGTCGGCGCTCGCAATAAGGATATTTTAAAACAATTTCTAATCGAGGCAGTTGCTCTGACTTTATTTGGCGGACTAATTGGTTTTATTATCGGTTTGATGTTTTCTTTAACCGCGGCGATTGTTCTGAGTAAGGTCTTGAACACCAATTGGTCATTCGTGATGCCTTTTGGCGCAGTGATTTTGGCTTTTGGCGTGGCTGCTTTGGTGGGTTTGGTTTTCGGGATTTATCCTGCCAGGAAAGCTTCAAGATTAAACCCTATCGAAGCATTAAGACATGAATAAAGGGCTTGTAGTATAGTGGTAATACACGGCATTCGCATTGCTGAGACGCGAGTTCGATTCTCGCCAAGTCCAGATGAAAGTTTTTGTTTTCGGTAAAAATAACAATGAGGTTGAGCCATTGGTAAAGGATTTTGGTTTCGAATTGGTTGAAACCGATCCTGATTTTGTAATAAGTTATGGTGGCGACGGCACTTTAATGAAATCCGAACATAAATTTCCCGGCATTCCCAAAATTATTTTGTGCAATAGCAGGATTTGTAAAAAATGCCCGCCTCTTAGCAATGAAGAAATTTTAAAAAGAGTAAAAGATGGTCAATATAGTATCGAGGAACTTTGGAAACTGGAAGCCGGAGCAAAAGACAAGAAGCTTATAGGTATGAACGATATTATTGTTCATAATAAAGACATCCGGCACGCCATTCGTTATCATCTATGGATTAACGATAAAGAGATTGGCAAAGAAATTATTGGCGATGGCGTGGTGATAGCCACGCCTTTTGGCTCGACGGCTTACTACAAAAGTATTACCGATAGTTTTTTTGAAGTAGGAATTGGCATTGCTTTTAATAACAGCACCGAGCAGTCGGATCATATAGTGGTTAAAGAAGACAGTAAAATTAAGATTAAAATCATCAGGGGGCCGGCGTTGGTTTACGCCGACAATCAGGAGGAATTTATTGAGCTTTATGAGGATGATGAAGTGGTTATAAAAAAATCCAATCAAGTTGCTAAAATCGTAATAATAAATTAGTTTTTATTGGTAAAATCGACCCTTCACTTTTAATCAAAGGCGAAGGGTTGACTTTTGAATTTCAGGGTCTATAATGAATTCTTGGAATTGAATTTCCGAATATGAAAGTCATAATTTTAGCCGGCGGTAAAACCAATCTGCCGGGAAAATTGAAAAAAATTCCCAAGTCTTTAATTGAAATAAAAGGAAGGCCATTGTTGGAATATCAAATGGATTTATTGAAGAAACATAAATTGGATGATGATGTTCGCTTAACTTTATTTTTTGGCGCCGAACAAATTTTAAAATATTTGAAGAAAAAAGACCCCAAAGCGAAAATCAGCGGCAAAAAAGGAAAAGTAGCGGGAATTGAGTACGTGATTGGTCCAAAAGCACTGGGAACCGGCGGAGCAATCAGAAATGCGACCCAAGATTTAAAAAAGGATTTTTTGGTAATGAACGGCGATGTTCTGAGTAATGTTAATCTATCCGATTATCTCAAATTTTATAAAAAAAATAGTTCCGAGCCGAGATTTTTCTCCTTGCCGCCATTTACCAATATTCCGCCTTTGAGAAAAAGACTTTCTTACGAAGAGGTTTTGGGGGCAATGGCGGTATTTTATACCCAGGATACTTCCGAACTCGGTTTGGTTAAGGTTAAAAATAATCGGGTAGTGGAATTTATCGAAAAGCCCGATTACCAATATTCCGGGTATATCAATGCCGGTTTTTATGTCTTGTCTCCGGAGATTTTCAAACTTAAATGTATGAAAGCAAAGAAAAAAACCGAAGCATTCAATATTGAAAAATGCTTTTTTCCGGGATTGGCAAAAAATAGCCAGTTGATTGCTTATGTGCATCGTGGCTTGTGGACAGATATCGGAAGCAAGGAAGGACTGGAAAAAGCCGAAACCATTGCGGAAAAATTAAACGAAAAAGAATAATATGCGGGAGAAAAAAGATTTAGGGGACGTTGGAGAAAAGATTGCCGAGAAATATTTGAGAGATAAGGACTACAAGATTTTGGATAAAAATTTCAGATACAGTAAATTGGGAGAATTGGATATCATTGCCAAGAAAGATGACAATATTATTTTCTGCGAAGTGAAAACAAGATTAAAAACCGGGCCATCGGAATTTTTGCCCGAAGACAACATAACTCACGAGAAGCAGAAAAAATTAATCAAGCTTTCGCAAATCTATTTGTCGAAAAATAAGCTGATGGATAATTCTTGGCAAATCGATATTTTGGCAATCGAAACTTACCGCGATGGGTCTTTCGACATCCGCCACATTGAAAACGCGGTTGCGGATTTTTATTAATTAGAATAAGATAAATTCATGGGTAGAGAATCTATAGAATTACCAAAAAATGAGAGCGAAATTGTTTCTGAAGAGAAGTGTGTGCCCAAAACTCCGGAAAGAGATGTTTGGCGTGATTTTCACGAATATGTTCACGAGGGAGATGTCGATAAGATTTTGGAATTGGCGAATTTTTTGCACGACCACGACAGAGAAGAGGAAGCGGACAGAGTTTTGAACAGAGCATATGAAATCGAAGGAATGAATTTTAAAGAAAAATCAAAAAAGATTTTAGAGGAATTGAAGGGAGAAAAGGAAAAGGATTGACAGCTGATTTTTCAGGGATTATCATTAAGTCTTAATCATTGACAGGTCCGACCAAGGTCGGACCTTTAAAAAAATATGGACCAAAAACAATTTTTATTGGCTTTAAATCAAATTGCCGAAGAAAAGGGGATTTCCCAGGAGCAAATTATTGAAACCCTGGAAATGGCAATTGCCGCTGCCTATAAAAAGGATTACGGCAAAAAGGGACAGAATATTAAGGTTAAATTCGACCCCAAAACCGGAGAAATAAAGGTTTTTCAGGTTTTTTTGGTTGTGAATAAAGACATGCTGAAAGAAGAAGCACCGGTAACCGAGGAAGAGGCCGAAAGAATGGCTGCGGAAACCGCGATTGAAAAAGAAGACGAAGAAAAAGAAAAGAAAATCAGATTTAATCCCTTTAAACATATAATGGTCGAAGACGCCAAAAAAATCAAAAAAGGAGCAGGGCCGGGCGACGAAGTTCAAATAAGTCTTGAAGCCCATACCGATTACGGCCGAATCGCGGCTCAAACCGCAAAGCAGGTTATCGTGCAAAGATTGCGCGAAGCCGAGCGCGAGGTTATTTTCAACGAATACAGCGCCAAAGAAGGAGAGGTGATGAGTGCAATTGTGCAAAGAATCGAAGGCAGAAACATATTTTTGGACATCGGGAAAGCCAGCGGAGTTTTGTTTCCCGAAGAACAGATTCCCGGAGAAAGATTTTTTATCGGCCAGCGTTTAAGGGTCTATATTTTGAAAGTGGAAAAAACTCCAAAAGGAGCGAATATCGTTTTGTCGCGCGCTTATCCCAAATTGGTCAGCCGCTTATTCGCCATTGAAGTGCCGGAAATTTCTACTGGCGTGGTGCAGATAAAATCCATTGCCCGAGAGCCGGGCTCAAGAACAAAAATCGCAGTTTATTCCGAGGAAGAAAGGGTTGACCCGGTTGGTTCCTGCGTTGGTCAGAAAGGAAGCCGGGTTCAAACGGTGATTAACGAGTTGGGCGGAGAAAAAATAGATATTATTGAATGGAATGAAGACACGGATAAATATATTGCCAACGCCTTGTCTCCAGCCAAAGTTTTGGACGTGGAAACAAGCGATAAAATCAGGATTGCAGTGGTGATTGTTCCCGAAGACCAGCTTTCTTTGGCTATCGGTCAAAAGGGCCAGAACGTAAGATTGGCAGCCAAATTAACCGGCTGGAAAATAGATGTGAAAAGCGAAGCAATGATAAAAGCGGATAAAAAAGCGAAGAAAAAAGAAACTAAGAAAAAAACCAAAAAAACCAAGAAAGATAAAAAAGAAGAGGAAAAAAATGAAAAATAATGAAAAAAATTCAAATAAAATCGAAATCCCTATTGAATTGGCGAATTACAAAGGATTAAAAATCAAGAGAAATAAATCAAAAGTAGAAAAAGAGGAAATAGATAAGTCCTTGGATTATTTGCGGCAATCTCGGGCAAAAATCATTACCGTGAATAAATCAGCCAAAAAGGGCAATCAGATAGAAATTGATTTTGAAATACGGCAAGGAGAAGTAAAAATCGAAGACGGAACAAGCAAAAATCACCCTTTGATTTTGGGTGACGGAAAATTTTTACCCGGCTTCGAAAAAGAATTGGAGGGAATGTCGGCGGGTCAGGGAAAAGAATTTTCCTTGAAAGCGCCGAGCGATTGGTTGGACAAAAGGATTGCCGATAAAAATCTTGATTTTAAAGTAAAGATGAATTCGGTTCAGGAAAGAGAAGTGCCGGAATTGAATGACGAGTTTGCCAAATCTTTGGGTCAATTCGATTCTTTGGACGCGCTTAAAAAAAACATCGAAGAGGGATTGCTTGAAGAAAAAGAAATCAAGGAAAATCAAAGAATTAAATTGGAGTTGATTGAAATGGTGGCCACCGAATCGAAAATGGAAATTCCCGATTCTTTAATCGAGCAAGAAGTGGAAAGAATGCTGGCTGAATTTAAATTCAGCATTAACAACATCGGCCTTGATTTTGACAGATATTTGAAAGAAATCAAAAAAACCATTGATGAAATAAAAAAAGAATGGCGAATTCAAGCAGAAGAAAGAGTGCGAATCACCCTGTGTTTAAGAGCGATTGCCGATAAGGAAAATATTCAGATTTTCGAAGAGGAACTCACCGAAAGAATCAATCAGGATTTAAAAAACTATCCGAATACAGAAGAAGTTAAGAAAAATATTGACCCTAATGCTTTAAGGGAGTATACTAAAGAAGTGCTTAGGAACGAAAAAGTGTTAGGGTTAATTGAAAAAGAAGCCAATATAACTTAGGCTACGAAAGTACAAATTTTTACAAATATACGAATAATCTTTTTGTATATTTGTACTAATTTGTAATTTGTAGACATCTCGATGAATTTAATACCAACCGTAATTGAAAAATCGCAATATGGCGAACGGGCTTATGATATTTATTCCCGTCTTCTTAAAGACAGGATTATTTTTTTGGGCGGGCCGATTGACGACAATGTGGCAAACACAGTGATTGCCCAACTTTTGTTTTTGGAGGGTCAAGATCCCAAAAAAGATATTATGATTTATATTAATAGCCCGGGCGGAACCGTGACCGGAACAATGGCGATGTATGACACAATGCAGTTCGTAAAATGCGATATTTCCACGGTTTGTGTGGGCATGGCGGCAAGCGGCGCAGCGGTAATTTTGGCTGGTGGGAAAAAAGGAAAAAGACTTGCTTTGCCCAATTCTGAAGTTTTGATTCATCAGGTCATGGGTGAAGCGGGCGGCCAGGCAACGGATATCGAAATTTCCGCCAAACATATTATGAAAATCAAAGAACGGTTAAATAAAATATTGGCCAAACATACTGGCCAATCTGTAGTAAAAATAGAAAAAGACGCTGACCGCGACTTTTACATGACCGCCCAAGAAGCCAAAGTATACGGAATTGTTGATGAGATTATCGAGAAAAGATAAAATTTTAAGTCAGTATTTTCAGAAGACTTTCCCCGGTCATTTCGGATGGCTGGGGAATTTGCATTAAATCGAGGATTGTCGGCGCGATGTCGCAGAGAATTCCCTGGGAAGGAAGATACAAGGTTTCTATTTCTTCTCTGGTTCGGGATTTTTTCAATTTAAATTCTTCTCCCACCAGATAAAACGGCACAGGATTAATTGTGTGTTTTGTCAGGGGCTCTCCGCTTTGCGGGTTAACCATTTCTTCAATATGTCCATGGTCAGAAGTAATGATCAAATCACATTCTCCGTATTCGGCCATACCGATTAAGCGGCTGATATTTTTATCGATAATTTCCACCGATTTAATCGCAGCTTCCAAGTTACCGGTATGGGCAATTATGTCCGGATTGGCGTAATTAACCACGACTAAATCATATTTATCTTTTACTCCCTTGATTACGGCATCGGTAACTTTGTCGGCTTGCATTTCCGGATTTTCTTCGTAATGGGAAACTATTTTTGTGGGAATTAATTGGCGGTCTTCATAAGGACACAGCCCGTCCCGGTTGCCGTTGAAAAAGAAGCTCACGTGAGCATATTTTTCGGTTTCCGCGATTTTTAAAACTTTTTTCCCCAGATTACCCAGCATTTCGGTTAAATGATTTTTTATTTCAATCGGCGAGTAAGCCACTTCTGTCGGAAGTTTTTTGTCGTATTGAGTCATGGTGCAAAGAAATAGATTGTGAATATACTGGCGGGGAAATTCGGTAAAATTTTCTAGAACAAAAGCTTTGGTTAACTGCCTGGCACTATCCTCGCGAAAATTGAAAAATATTATCGCATCATCATTTCTCACTAAGCCCACGGGATTTTCTTTTTCATTAACCACCACAATCGGTTCAATATAGGTATCGGTGATGTCTCGTTCGTATTGTTCCTTTAAAATTTTAATCGGGTCTTGGGTTTTTTCTCCGACTCCCTGGGTGATTAAATTGTAGGCTTTTTCCGTTCTGTCCCAGTTTCCGTTTCTGTCCATGGCGTAAAATCTTCCGATTAAAGTGGCTAATTTTCCGGGAGTGCCTTTTAATCTTTGTTGAAGTTCCGTTAATACTTTCATCCCTTCTTGCAGAGGCGCATCTTTTCCGTCGGTGAAAAGATGCAGATAAAGTTTTTCCACATTTTTTTTGACAGCCAAATCTATAAGTCCATAAATATGTTCCAAGTAAGAATGAACATTGCCGCTCGAAATCAATCCCATTAAATGCAAAGCCGAATTATTTTTTCTGATATGCTCAATAGTTTTAAGGAAGGCGAGTTTATTAAAAAATTTTCCATTTTTAATTTCCATGGATATCCGCGGCAAATATTGATAAACAATTTGACCACTGCCGATTACCAGATGACCGATTTCCGAATTTCCGGATTCATTCCAGGGCAAGCCCACGGCAATTCCCGATGCCTGAAGAGAGCAGGCGGGATATCTTTTTTCCACTTTTTTCATATTTGGAATTTTTGCCTGGCTGATGGGGTTGTTTTTTGTTGACGAGCCGATTCCCCAGCCATCCAAAATTGCCAAGATTATCGGTTTCATACTTTTATCATAATCCAACTTATAAAAATTGACAAACAAAATATGTTTTGTTAAGCTGGAAAAGTAATGTTATTTAGTATTAAATCTTTGCCATTAAAGAACCATTATTTAGCTAATTTTAAATTATGCGTTTTTTAGTCAAAGTTAAAAATTATGGACATAGGATTAATTCCACTTATAGTGGCGATAGGTTCGCTGGTCGTGGGATCCTTTTTAGGATACCGCGCGCGGCAATCTATTGCCAAAAGACAGGCTGATACAGCCGAGGCAAAACTCGATAAATTAATTACCGAAGCCAAAACTCAAGCCCAAGAAATAATCTTAAAAGCAAAAGACAAAGTAGTTAAAGCTTTAGACGAAATAAAAAGAGAAGAAGTAGAAAGAGAAGAGGAATTTAGAAAAAACAAGCAACGTCTGGAAAGAAAAGAAGAAATACTCGAAACAAAATCAGCATCATTGGATAAGGAAGAAAATGATTTGAGGGAAAAAGTCGAAAAAGTCCGTGGAATAAAAACAGAACTGGAAAGATTAAAAGAAGAAGAAATAAAAAATCTTGAACAAATAGGAAAATTATCCCAAGACGAAGCGAAAAAAGAAATTTTAAAATTAGTAGAAGACAAGAACAAAGAAGAGATTTTTGCCAAAATCCAAAAACTGGAAAAATTCGGCAAAGAAGAACTTGAGAAAAAAGCCCAAGACATTATGGTTTCGGCTTTACAACGTTATGCTTCTTCTCAGGCAGCGGATATTACCACCACCACAGTCAGTTTGCCGAATGACGAGATTAAAGGAAAAATTATTGGTCGCGAAGGAAGAAATATCAAAACCCTGGAACGGCTTACCGGAGTGGAGGTGATTATTGACGATACTCCGGAAACTCTGCTCATTTCCGGTTTTGACCCGGTGCGCAGACAAATCGCCAAATTAAGTTTGGAAAAATTGATTAGTGATGGCAGAATCCAGCCCGCGCGGATTGAAGAGGTGGTGGAAAAAACCAAAGAAGAAATAGACAAAAAAATGAAAGAAGCTGGCGAGGCAGCGGTATATGATGTAGGCGTGGTTGGTTTGGATCCGCGTTTGGTAAATCTTTTGGGTCGCTTGAGCTTTCGAACCAGTTTTGGTCAAAATATCCTTTTACACTCGATTGAAAGCGCGCATTTGGCGGGTATGCTGGCTTCGGAATTAAGAGCCGATGTAACCATCGCGAAAAAAGCCGCCTTACTTCACGACATCGGTAAAGCAGTTGATCACGAAATCCAGGGTTCGCACGTTGAAATCGGAATCAGGATTTTACAGAAGTTCGGCGTGGATAAAAAAGTGATTGATGCCATGAAATCGCATCACGAAGATTATCCGTTTGAAACCATCGAGGCATCGATAGTTCAAGCAGCAGAAGCGGTTTCCGCAGCGCGACCCGGAGCAAGAAAGGAAAATTTGGAGAACTACCTCAAGCGATTGGAAGAATTGGAGAAAATTGCCACCAGTTTTGAGGGAGTAGAAAAAGCTTACGCGATTCAGGCAGGCAGAGAAATCAGGGTATTCGTTAATCCGGAAAAAATCGATGATTTGGCTGCTTATAGGCTAGCCAAAGAAATTGCCCAAGAAATCGAGAAAGAACTTAAATATCCCGGTGAAATCAAGGTAAACGTGATTCGCGAAACCCGAGTGATTGAATATGCCAGATAAATTTGTGGTTACCCTTATTGCTTGAGGGCATTCCGCCTCATCGGCGGATTAGCCAGAGAGGCTAATAAGGTTTGAATAAAAAATACCCCGCACTGCGGGGTATTTTTGTTTGGAGCGGGTAACGGGAGTCGAACCCGTGTCTTCAGGTTGGAAACCTGACATAATAGCCTTTATACGATACCCGCATCGGGGTGCCGAGACTCGAACTCGGACTAAATCCTCCCAAAGGACTCGTGCTACCATTACACCACACCCCGGATATTTTTCAGTATATCCTTTCTCTTGTTTTTGGTCAACTCTGCACTTTTGGCCAAAAGTGCAGAGTCAACAATTTAATTTACTTATTTAAATATGGTATAATAAACACATATGAATTTTAAAACGATTCTTGAGAAGCTTGATCCGACGACCGAATGCCGAAAATATGGCTTGGGTTTTTGGCAGTGCCCGAACTCCTTATTTTTGGTAATGGGAATAATAATTATTGTGGCAATGGTTCTTACTTATTTTATCGGTATCCGGCTTGTTGACCCGGAAGTGGTAATCGCCATTGTGAGCATTGTTACGATTGTTCTTTTGACCATCGGTCATTCTTTGGTCAACAGTTTTGCGAGAATTGCCGAAGCAAACCGAATGAAAAGCGAATTTGTAAGCATTGTTTCTCATCAATTACGAACTCCGCTCTCAGCCTTAAAATGGTCTTTGGATCTTTTACGGAGCAAAAGATTGGGAGAAATTAACGATAAACAAAAAGAATATCTTGACATAATCAATGAAAGTGGTAATAAAATGATAAAGTTGGTAAACGATTTATTGAATGTCACCAGGATTGATCAAGGGAGAGTGATTATGCAATCAAAAGAATTTTCCATCGAAGATTTAATTGAAGAAATAGCGAAAGAATTGAAAGATTTTGCCGAAGCCAATAATGTGGAAATAAAACATAAGAAAATTGAAAAATTGCCCGATGTTTACGCTGACCCGGATAAAATTAGAATGATAGTTCAAAATCTGATTGATAACGCTATAAAATACTCGAAAAAAGGCGGCGGCTGGGTAGAGATTAGCATGGAGAAAGAAGGGAAAATGATCAAGGTGATAGTCAAAGATAATGGTTTGGGTATCCCCGAATTTTTACAGAAGCAGGTTTTTGGCAAATTTTTCCGCGGAGAAAACCTAGTAAGACAAAAAGTAGAAGGGACGGGATTGGGACTTTTTATTGCCAGGGGATTTATAAAAATGATGCACGGCGAAATAGATTTTGATTCGAAAGAGGACAAGGGAAGTACTTTTTGGTTTACCATTCCTATTGCCAATAAAAATAATAATTAAATAATTAATAAAATCAAATTTATGAAAAAAATTCTTTTTGTCGAAGACGAAGTAAGCCTGCAAAAAGCAATCAGCGAAGTGCTTACGCAGGAAGGATTTAAGGTTTTAAATGCGTCTGATGGTGAAGAAGGATTGAAATTTGCAAAAGCAGAAGATCCCGACCTTATTCTTTTGGATCTTATTCTTCCGAAAAAAGACGGATTCGAGGTCTTGAAAGAATTGAAAGCAGACGAAAAAATGAAAGATATTCCGGTGATTGTTTTGACCAATCTTGAAGGAGTAGGCGACGTGGAAAAGGCGTTGAGCCTGGGAGCCAAGACTTACCTGGTTAAGGCGAACTACGAATTGGATGATGTCTTGAAGCTGGTTAATGAACATTTAAGAAAATAACAATTAATAAATTAAATTTATGGCCAAGATTCTTTTTGTTGAAGATGAACCAACTCTTCAAAAAGAATTAAACGAAATCCTTCAACAGGAAGGATTTAAAATTCTTTCGGCTTTTGATGGCGAAGAAGCGTTAACTCTCAGCAAATCAGAGATGCCTGACCTGATTTTATTGGATCTTATTCTTCCGAAAAAAGACGGATTCGAGGTCTTGAAAGAATTGAAAGCAGACGAAAAAATGAAAGATATTCCGGTGATTGTTTTGACCAATCTTGAAGGATTAGGCGATGTGGAAAAAGCCATCGAATTGGGAGCAACAACTTATTTGATAAAAGCAAACTACAAGTTGGAAGACGTGGTAAGAAAAATAAAAGACTTTTTAAAAAGATAAGGTAGATTTCGGCGTATATGCAAGTATCAAATCAACAACTGCGGGCCTTTCTTCTTGATAAAAGGTTGTTGAGGAAGGATCAACTGGAAAGAGTTGAGAACATTGTCCAAAAAACCGGCAAAACCTTGGAGGATATTGTTTTAGGAGAAAGACTTATTCCCGAAAAAGAATTGATTAAGCTTAAGGCATATATTTTAGGCATTCCTTTTGTTGACCTTAAAAAAATCGATATTAATCCGGAAGTTTTAAGAGCCATCCCCGAGCCGATTGCGCGAAAAAATAATATTGTGGCGATTAAGAGAACAAAAGACGAATTAGAAGTGGCAATGCTTGACCCTTCCGACTTACAGACCATCGATTTTATCAAAAAGAAGACCAATTTAAAAATCAAACCTCGCTTCGCCTCCCCGGAGGGAATCAGAGAGGTTCTTAAAAGATATCAGAAAAGTTTGGAGGCGGAATTCGGAGAGATTATTAAGAAAGAAGCAAAAAAAACTGCTTTACCCAAAGTAAAATTAGTCGAAGGCAAAAAAGAAGAGATAGGTGATTTGGAAAAAGCTGCCCATGAGCTGCCGATTATTAAAATCGTTGATACTTTAATCAAGCACGCCATTCTTCAAAGGGCTTCGGATATTCATGTTGAACCGGGAGAAAGAGAAGTAGTTGTCCGTTACCGCATCGATGGTGTTTTACATGATGCGATGATTCTGCCCAAACAGGTTCATGCGGGTATCGTAGCCAGAATAAAAGTTTTATCCAATTTGAAACTCGACGAGCACCGCTTGCCTCAGGATGGCAGATTCAAAATAGAAACAAAAGACGAGAAAATTTCTTTTCGAGTTTCTATCCTGCCCACTTTTTTTGGCGAGAAAGTGGTGATGCGTCTTTTATTGGAGGGTGGTAAAAGATTCACTCTCGAGAATTTGGGATTTTGGGGTGAAGGTTTAGATAAGATTTATAGAGCAATTAAAAAACCCTACGGCATGATTTTAGCCACCGGGCCTACTGGTTGCGGAAAAACCACCACTCTTTATACTATTCTAGAAATTTTAAATCAGCCAGGAGTGAATATTTGCACAATTGAAGATCCGATCGAATATCAAATTCCTCGAGTGAATCAGACCCAGGTTAATCCGGCGATCGGTTTCACTTTTGCCAACGGCTTAAGATCACTGGTGAGACAAGACCCGAATATTATTATGGTTGGAGAAATTCGCGACGCTGAAACAGCCAGTTTGGCAGTTAACGCCGCATTGACCGGTCACCTGGTTCTTTCTACCTTGCACACCAACACCGCAGCTGGCGCGATGCCCCGTTTAATAGATATGGGCGTTGAGCCATTTCTTATTGCTTCTACGATAAATATTATTTTAGCCCAGAGATTGGCCCGGCGTCTTTGTCCGGAAAGTCGGGAAAAATATCATCTCACCAAAGGTGAAATCGAAGAGATGGGCAAAGAAATCAACTTAGACGAACTGCTCAAAATTTTAAAAAGAGAAAAAATTGTTCTTGAAAGCGCAAAATGGGAAAATATCGATTTTTACAAACCAAAGCCGAGCAAAGATTGCTCTGACGGATATCGTGAAAGAATCGGCATCAGGGAAGCGTTGGAAGTGAGTGATACCATTAAAGAAATGATTGTAAAAAGAGCTACCAGTGACGAGATAGAGGCCCAGGCCCGTAAAGAGGGCATGCTCACCATGCTGGAAGACGGATTTGTCAAAGCGATTCAGGGCTATACTTCTTTGGAAGAAATTTTACGCGTTACAAGTGAATAAGCTTTATGGCTATTTATTACTATACCGCCAAGACTCAAGACGGGCAGACAAAAAGCGGAACCTTAGGGGCCAAAGATGAAACGAGTCTGGCCCACGCCCTTAGGGAAGGGGGTTTTATTTTGATTTCGGCCCAGGTTTTGGGAGAAGAAAAAAAGAAGTCGAAAATTTCTTTAATTATCAGATTAAGAAAGATTTTCAGCAGAGTTTCTCTGGTTGAAAAATTGATGTTCGCCCGTCATTTGGCAGTGATGATTACAGCCGGTTTCTCGCTCAATAAAGCACTGGAGGTGTTGGCCAAACAAAGCAATAATCCCAATTTCAGAAAAATTATCAACAGTTTAAATAACGGCATCAAGAAAGGAGAAACTCTGGGTGATAATTTAGCCAAGTATCCGAAAGTATTTAATAATTTCTTTGTCAGCATGGTCAGGGTCGGTGAAAAAGGAGGAAGTCTGGAAAAAGTTTTGAGGATATTGTATCAATACCTGAAAAAAGAGCACGATTTCAGAAGTAAAGTCAGAGGAGCGCTGATTTATCCGGCGGTAATTGTAGTGGCCTTGATCGGCATCGGTATTTTGATGATGACCGTGGTAGTTCCAAAGATAACCGATACTTTCAAGGAGCTTAACGCTACTTTGCCCCTTACCACAAAAATTGTTATCGCTGTCAGTGATTTTTTAAGCAATTATTTTATTTTCGCGGTGATTGCTTTTTTTGTTTTAATCGTACTTTTAATCAGATTCTTAAGAACCAAACAGGGAAAACGTACAATGAGCTGGTTCGCGCTTAAGTTGCCAATTTTAAACAATATAATCAGAAAAATGAATTGTGCCAGATTCGCCAGAAGTTTTTCTTCTTTGATGGAAAGCGGAGTGCCGGTTGTGGAATCTTTAACCATCACCGCTCAAACTTTGGGTAATGTTTTTTATTCCAAATCTCTGATTGATATTGCTGCGGAAGTCAAAAAGGGCAAGACAATTCAGCAATCTTTGGAAAATTACACGGATATTTATCCGGTTTTGGTTACCCAAATGGTGGGGGTGGGCGAGGAAACCGGGGAACTTTCGGACATCATCAATCGTTTAGCCGATTTTTACGAAGAAGAAGTAACCGATATTACCAATAACCTTGCATCGGTAATCGAGCCGGTTTTAATGATTATAATCGGCGTAATAGTAGGATTTTTTGCCGTTTCGATGATTCAGCCGATGTATTCAATGATGCAAACACTATGAAGAAACCCATACTTGTCAATGGCCGGGGATTCAGTCTAATTGAAATTTTGCTGGTTATAGGGATTTTAATGATTGTTTTAACCCTTTCCTTGATAAGTTTTCGTGTTTTAACTCGAAAGGCCGACTTAGATGTTTCTTTAGAAAATATTATCATTGCTTTAAATACGGCAAAGAATAAAACTTTGGCTTCAGAGGGGGCGTCTCGTTATGGAGTTTATTTCGATACCAATACTCCCAGTAGATATGTTTTATTTAAAGGTCAAGATTATATTTCCCGAGACGTTGCTTTTGATGAAATCTATGTCCTGCCTTCTGCGGTTGTAATTCCTAGCCTTAGTCTTAATGGCGGTGGCAATGAGGTGGTTTTTAATCGTCTCAAGGGCGATACAAATAATTACGGTTTGATAGAGGTTCAATCATCGAATATAAACGAGAAGAGAACTATCTATGTCTATTCTTCGGGAGAAGTCAGCACTCGATTAGAATCTATTTCCGGAACCGGTCGCATAATCGATTCCAGACATGTCCACTTTGATTTAGGTTGGAATATAGGCAGTGGAGATATTCTAAGGTTTAATTTTGTAAATGCCGGCCAAATAAAAGACGTCCCCTTGGTTGATTATCTTGGTAGTAGTCTTGATTGGGAGGGAGAGTTTTTGATCAATACGGTCCCCCAAAGATTTAGAATCCATAGTCATATGCTGAATCCTAGTGCTATAATCTGTATTCACAGAGATCGTAATAAGGGAGCGAATACCGAAGAAGTTTATGTTTATATTGTTCAAGGTGGTACAGAAAAAGAAATCGCTCATTACGAAGATAATGCATATGCTACTGTTTATAAAGGAAATTATGTTTGGAACGAAATGGAGCAACAATAAAAAAATCCCGCCAAATGACAGAAAAGGATTTACCCTGGTAGAAATTATTGTGGTTATCGCAATAATTGTTTTAGTTTTAGCTACTATTCTTGGTTTTTTGAGTTTTGATAGCCGTCTTGCCGAAAGGAGTCGGAGCAGATTGACTGCCTTAGCCCTGGCCCAAGAAACAATAGAGGCAGTGCGTAATTTTAGAGACAACACCGATTGGGTAACGGGTATTGGCATCCTCAATGTTGACATCAATTACCATCCGATTAAGAACAGTTCTGGCTGGAATCTTGCCTCAGGAAATGAAACATTGGATGGTTTCACTAGAGCAGTTGTTTTAAACAAGATTTCTCGTGATAGCAATGACAATATTGAAAGTAGTTATAATTCAGTTAACAATGATCCCGATACGCGGAGAATTAAAGTTACTGTAACCTGGACTGATCGTCAGGGGCCATCCGATGAGATTTTAATTACCTATCTGACCAATTGGAAGAAATAGTTTATGAAAAAGAAGATAAAAATCATATCCACAAACAAAAAAGGGTTTACTCTGATCGAGGTATTAATTTATGTCTCTATATTTGTGATTTTAATAGTCTCGATTACTGTTTTCGTTATAACTTTTACTGAAACAATTGCCAAAATTAAAATCAAAAGAGAAATTTCTCTAGCTGCTTATTCGGCGATTAATACAATTATTTACGAAATAAAAAGAGCAAATAATATTTATATTCCCGCGAGCAGTTTTAACAATCATCCCGGTCAATTAAGCCTAGAAACAAGCCAAGAATTGCCTCCGGACGAAAAAATAACCTATATAGATTTTTATCTCGACAATAATAATAGAATATATATCAGAAAAGAGAATCAGAGTCCTCAAATGCTGATTTCTGAAAATTTTAGAGTAACGAATTTAAAATTCGAATATCTTGGTTCGTCCGGTGAATCGGTTCGGATTGATTTGAGTCTCGAATACGACAGTCCTTCGCCAAAATATCAATATTCTTACAGCTTAAGTTCTTCGGCAAGTATTAGAAAATGACAAAAATTATTATAAAAACAAATAAGGGATTTATAGCTATTTTTGCCACAATCCTAGTTTTAATCACCAGCTTGATTATTATTACCGGCGTTGCCTCCATTGTTTTTAGCAATATTCAAGCAATGAGAAATAATATTTATTCTGCGAAAGCCTATTATGTTGCCGAGGCAGGCATCGAAGATACTCTCTTGCGTTTGGTCAAAGGAATGAATCTTCCCAGTTCTAATTCTTTAACAATTGAAGGAGGAACTGCTATAATAGAGATATCGGAATCAATTGGCGGTTCTCGGACGATTATTTCCAAAGGAGATTTTTTAAACCGGATAAGAAAGATAAGGGTGATTTATATTATTACTACGGACCATGTTTCTTTTTATTACGGTGCTCAAGTTGGGGACGGCGGAATGATGATGGAAAATAACAGTCGAATCAAGGGAAATGTTTTTTCCAATGGAAGTATTATCGGCGTAGGGGGTAAGGGCTATATCGATTATTCGGTGAAAGTAGCGACAATTGGAAACAGAATCGAAGGTCTGGTAATAGGACAAGATGCTTACACCCATAATTGTAAAGATTCTAATATTGCCGGAATTCTCTATTTTTCCGGTGGTGGTCAAGAAAATTGTAATGTCAGCCAGGGAATTAAAGATCATCCTGTTCAAGAGACAGCAAGTCTTCCTATTTCAGATGAGCAGATCGATAAGTGGAAGAGCGATGCTTTAGAGGGCGGTATTTTTAGCAATAATTACGTAGTTTCAGGCGGGGCAATCGATTATTTAGGACCGAGAAAAATTGAAGGAAATTTAACTTTACAAAATAATTCGACTCTAATATTGACGGGTACGGTTTGGGTAACCGGCAATATTATTCTTAATAACGAATCCCTGCTTAAGCTGGACAATGGATACGGTTATGCAAGCGGTCTGATTATAGCCGATGGGAAAATTGACGTAATCAACGGAACGAATATTCAGGGGTCTGGGCAGGAGGGGAGTTATACCATGCTTATTGGTACCAGTTCTCTTTTGGATCCGAGCAACCCGGCAATCGATGTTAAGAATAATGCGGAGGGTGCTATTTTCTTTGCTTCCCACGGTTTAATTCGACTTCGCAATAATATGCAGGTCAGAGAAGTTGCCGGTTACAAGCTTTATCTCGATAATAATGCGATTGTGGAATACGAGACCGGGCTTGAGGATGTGGGTTTTAGCAGCGGTCCCGGCGGTTCCTGGAAATTGTCGGGTTGGCAAGAGATAGAATAATGACATAAAATTTAATTATGAATTTTAAGGATGTTTTATTCTCAAATATTTACAGCACTCCTTCTGTATTCGGATTGGATCTTTCTGATTTCTCGATAAAAATAGCCCAACTCAAAAGAAGAGGGAAGTTTTTTGAACTGATAAATTACAATCGAATCCCCGTTCCCAGGGGCGTGGTTGATGAGGGTTTGATAAAAAACGACGGAAAATTAATCGAGATACTCAAAAAATCAATCAGCAGCATAAGGGGCGAAAGAATAAAAATGCCTTATGCGGTTTGTTCCCTGCCCGAACAACACGGCTTTCTCAAAATAATTCAACTGCCCAAAATGAACCTGGAAGAAGTGGGTCAAGCGATTAAATGGGAAGCCGAAGCCAATATCCCGTTTTCTCTTGATGAAGTATATTTAAGCTGGCAAATCATTCCTCAAGAAAAAGAAGGCGAACATATGGCGGTTTTAATCAGCGCCGCTCCCAAAACTTTGGTCGATAATTATTTGGAAGTATTTCGGCTAGCAAGTATTGAACCGATAGTTTTTGAAATAGAATCTTTGGCCACGATAAGAAGCCTGATTAAAAATGAATTTTCCCCCCAACCGGTTTTGATTATAGATTTGGGATTTACCCGAACAAGCTTTATTATTTTTGCCGGTCGAAGTATCAGATTCACAAGCAGTATTTCCACAGTTTGTACCAAGGAGTTGATTGAAGCCATTGGCGAGAAATCAAGCATTAATTTTAAAGAACTCCAACTTTCCAAACTAAAGATTGATTTAAGCAAGAAAGAAGGAGGGGATAAAATTTTTAATGCCATACTTCCTTATCTTACAAGGCTGATTGGGAAAATTAAGGATTGTGTTGTTTTTCACGAAGATTATAGCCGGCAAGACCACGATTGTCAAGAGAAAATCAGCGAAATTATTCTCTGTGGCGGAGGCTCTCATCTTAAGGGTTTGTCAAAATATCTTTATTCGCGTTTAAATATACCGGTTAAATTGGGCGATCCCTGGGTAAACATTCCTTTTTCCAAGCGCAGAATACCGGCCATTCCCTATGACGAGTCTCCCGATTACGCCACTGTTTTAGGTTTAGCGCTTAGAGGATTGGAAGAAAAACCATGAAAACAAACTTAATCCCATTACAACAAAAAGAAAGAGTCAAATTGAAAACCTATTACCAGAATATTATTTCTTCTGGTTTTATTCTTTTTCTTCTGATTTTATTGTTGATTATTTTTCTGGCAGGAATTTTAATTTTTTTGAATATCAAATATCGTTTAATCGAAAACAAGATTACCGTCGAACAGTCAGAGATTATTCAGACCGAAAGTTATAAAGGAATGGAAAAGAAAATAATTAGTTTAAACAAAGAACTTTCGGAGCTGAAAAAAATTCAGACCAAAGAGAACAATTTTTATCAAATTTTAGACGATGTTTCGCGGAATCTGCTGATTAACGTAAAAGTTTATGACCTGAAAATAGATAAAACCACCAACAAGATTACGGTAACGGGATTTTCCCCGACCAGAGGGGCCTTATTGAGCATAAAAACAATTTTAGAGACCAACTCCCAATACAATAAAGACGTTGATTTTCCGCTTTCGAACTTGGCCAACCCTCAAAATATAAATTTTCGCTTCACATTTAGTTATACACAATAGCACGATTTCATGAATCCTAAACAAAAAATTTACATAATTTCCGGCTCGATTCTTGTTCTAATAGCTTTGGTTGTTTTTCGGGTAATCAAGCCGATGATTTTTGAAATAGGAAAGATTTCAGCTATGGTCAGTCAGAGTCAAGACAGATTGCTGCTGATTGAAAGTACTGACCAGACTTATTTTCAACAAATCGAGTCGGATTACAGGCAAATTACCGACGACCTCGCGATAGTCAAAAGCGGTTTGATTGACAATGAGCAGGCAGTTGAATTTTTTATGGATTTAGAGCGGATTGCTTCTTTGACTTATAACAACCTGGAGATTGACGCTACCAATTTTCCGGTTTTGGAACTTACCTTAATCGGCAATTTTCCGGATTTAATGAAATTTTTGGGTTGGTTGGAAAAGGGAAAATACTTTCTCGATGTCGAATCTTTTGATTCGAGACAAATAGGCGAAAGGGAATTTTTGAGCGGTTTTTCGCCGGGCCAAGTAAAAACCATTGTCAAGATAAAAGTTTATACCAAAAAATAAAATGGATTTTAGAAAGATACCAAAATCACTTAAAAATTTTTTATTGAGACACTGGAAAAAGTGGACAATTTTAATGATTTTAGCTATGTTTGTTTATATCGGACTGATGGTATTTCGGTATATTTACAGGCCGATTTACGAACCCAAAGAAACAACCATTCAAAGATTGGAAATTAATAAAACCGTTTATAACGAAATAATGAGGTCGTATTCCAACAACGAGGAAGAAATCAATAAAATAATTAATAAAGATTATCCCAATCCGTTTAAATAAATACGATTATGAAAAAATCAATTTTTATTATTTTTATAATTTCTGGACTGGTTTTGCCGCTGTTTGTTTGGGCTCAAGGCATATTGAGCGGTCCGATTGTTCCCTGTGGGACAGAGCTAAATCCTAGTCCTTGCACTTTTTGCGATATTTTTGTGATAATTCAGAAATTGATTGAGTTTATCACCGCGGGAATAATTGTTTTGGCAGTTATTTTTGTTGCCGTGGGAGGAATAAATATCCTGACTTCCGCCGGTTCGCCGGATAAAGTTGATTTAGGCAAAAGAATGATTAAATATACCGTAATCGGTATAGTTATTGCTTTGCTTTCTTGGGTAATCATTAACGAGATTTTAATAGCCGTATCCGGTTCCGTGGCAGGCGAAAGAGTGGGCAAAATTTTTGACTGGCCGTGGAACCAGATTCAATGTGTGGGAGGAGGAACAACACCAATAGAGCAAATATATACATTTTGCCATCTTCAGTATAGGGGTAGAACCGATCCAATGATTGCAAGCTTTGATACCGAAGACGATTGTCGGCAAGAGTGCCGTAGGTCGTGTGATACAGTTGTCCCTAGAGCAGATTGTGAGGCCTGGTGTTGTCTTGATAGCGATAGAAGCGGAGAAGACAATGTTTGTACTCCGACAGCTGGCGAATGGTGTAAGAGCACACCAGCACCGAGCGGTTCGAATTTGTGGAAAATTGGTGGCCCAATGAGAACCACTCAATTTACAGACGCTTCTCCTGCTTTGGTTAATCTTATAAATTGCATGTATGGTCGAAACTCCACTTTTGTAATTACCGCCATATCTAGCAGTTACATTTGTGATAATCTTACCTGTAATCCACTGGTATCTGGTTGCGGTCATATCGCAATTCCTTCTTGCCATTTTGGCGGAGCTAATTGCACTGGGAAATCTTATGCTGTTGATTTTTCCGCTACTACACCTCTTCAATGCGATGTCATAAGAAGTGCTGCTAAATACTGTAATTCAAATGCCTGGGTTAATTGGGAGACCGATCATGTTCATGTGAGTTTAAATAGACAAGCCTCCTGTGGTTGTGCGGAAGTTGGTGTAGACGGTGCCCCCTGTCCTTCGCCATAAAAATTAAGTCCCCATAGCTCAATGGACAGAGCTCCTGCCTTCTAAGCAGGGGATGTAGGTTCGATTCCTACTGGGGGCATTAAGCATGACAAAAGACAAAATTTTCCTTTTTTTAATTTTGGTTTCAATTGTCATTTTTTTTATTCTCTCGGATTTGCCTGGTCTGTTTCGGACAACAAACGATTTTTTAATCAAAAGCAAAAACAGCAAGATTGTTAAAGACGAAATTCCGAAAAGAGAACCAATCTACAGCAAGGGAATCTATATTACTTTTCGCACTGCTGCAACCGCAAGAATGGATGATTTGGTTGCTTTAGTAAAAAGAACCGAGCTGAATACAATGGTGATTGACATCAAGGATTCTACCGGTAGAATCCCATTTTATACCCAGAGTGAGTTGATTCACCAAGTTGGCGCAGAAAGAGATTATCTTCCGGATATACAAGGATTAATCGCGAAATTGCATAGAGAAGGAATTTATGTGATTGCCAGACAATCGGTTTTTCAGGACGAATTTTTGCCCAAGAAAAGACCCGATTTGGCCCTGAAAAGAATTGGTGGCGCGATTTGGCATGATTTTAAGGGCGTAACCTGGCTCGACCCCGCTTCTCGAGATGTTTGGGATTATAATGTGGAAATCGCCAAAGAAGCGGCAAGGGTCGGATTTGATGAAATTAATCTTGATTATATCCGCTTTCCTTCTGACGGAGATGTGAGTCAAATTGTTTATCCCTTTTGGGATTACAAAATTCCGAAAGCGGAAGTAATAAAGAATTTTTTTGAATATTTCAGTCAAAAAATAAAACCTATGGGTGTTTTTATTTCCGCTGATTTATTCGGATTAACTCTGACTACTACCAATGATATGAATATCGGCCAATGGCTGGAATATGCCGCTCCTTATTTTGACTATATTTGTCCCATGGTTTATCCCTCGCATTATCCCGTTGGTTTTGAGGGTTTTGAAAATCCGGCTGCCCATCCTTACGAGGTGATTTATTGGGGGCTTACCATTGGAAACGAAAGACTGGCCAGCATATCGTCTGAAGCGAAAATAAGGCCTTGGTTGCAAGATTTCGATATGGGGGCAGTATATGATGCAAGAATGGTGAATTTGGAGAAAAAAGCGGTTTACGATGCCAATGCCTATGGCTGGCTTTTATGGAATCCGAAAAATATCTATACCGAAGACGCGTTGATTAAAGAAGAATAATTGACATCAATTTTTATTTCTGCTATCTTTTCCGTAGGCTATTAAGGTCTACATTTTGTTCTTTGAAAGGAGGCTTATGAGCAGCATTTTTTGCAGGAACTGCAGAAAGGAATTTTTTTTGAAAAAAATTGATGGTAAAATCTATGTTTTTCTCATTTTCAGAGTCAAAAAGACGAAACGTTTATTGTTGGAGGGTATAAAAATCCCAGAACCAATGAGAAAGACACAGATTCCGGAAATCACTTGTCCAAAATGCAGGGCTGGAAACGTTGAAATGAGAAACATCAATTCAAAAAATGTGGAGAAGCTGATTAAGAAACAATTTAAGCTCGAATAACGTGGAGCAAAAGGGAGCGACATCCGTCGCTCCCTTTTTTTATCCCGAATTATATCGAGGGGTTGATTTTTTTTGATTTTGAGGTAAAATAGAAAAATATGGTGGCTATGGTGTAATGGGGTGGTACTTTTTATTGTGGACAATATTACTATCTATTTGGATTGACTTGACCACACAGATGGACTATAATTAGAGTATGAATTGGGACTATATTGCAGGATTTTTTGACGGGGAGGGTACGCTTGTGGGTCGTCGCAAGGGATTTAGAATTGCTATAACTCAAACAAACAAGAAAGTTTTAGAAAAGATAAAAAATTTTTCAAAAGTAGGGCATATTTGCGAAATTACCAAGAGAAAAATTCACTGGAAAGATAGTTGGGTTTATTTTGTGGCCAAACAAAGCGATGTTTATCTGTTTTTAAAAAAAGTTGAGCCAAAATTAATTGTTAAAAAGGAATTAGCCGGCAAGGCTATAAAGGCGTTGAAGATCTATTTAAAGACCGAAAAAAGAAAGAAATTGATTCTTGAAACAAAAATAAAAAAGGCTAAAGATTTGCGCAATAAAGGATTAACCTACAGGGAAATAGGTAAAAGATTGTCAATTGATTTTGGATACGCGCGTAGATTAATAAAATTTCGTTAAATTGTGGTGGGCGTAGCTTAGTTGGTTAAAGCGTCAGGTTGTGGCCCTGAAGATCGCCGGTTCAAATCCGGTCGCTCACCCAAGAATGCATTTTTTGAGTATAATTCTTCCAATTTAGCCTGATATTCGCCCGTTTTAACGGGTTCTAACCGCCTTTTAATCTGCCACGCTATCGGAGCCGCTTGTCCTATGTAGATAAGCGGTTTTTGAATTGAAATGCTCAATTTTCTGTCTTTTAGAAACAGGTTATAACCAATGTCTTGGAGTATCTGCCTTTTCTTGTCTAAATTGCCGGTTTCAAACTCTTCTTTGGAATCACGAGCTAAAGCAAAAACCTTTTCAGCTTTTGCAATTAGCTTATTTACTCGGTCATCGGTATCCTCTAATAACTCCTGCAAGCGGCCTTTTTCTTGGTTAAGGAAATTTATTTTTCTTTTGTAATTCTCTTCATCCAGCTCACCCTTTGCTCGCATACTGATTAACCCGTCTATCTCTTTTACGCAGTCATTATATTTCTTCTGTTGACCTTTCAAAATTTGATTTCTGCTCTCGGCTTCTTCTTCGTTTTCTTTTCTGAACCATTTCATTGCCCAGTCGTGAAATTCGGCTGGAATTGTTATCTTATTTATGATTTCTAAAATCTGGGCTTCTAAATTTTCTAACCTGACAGTTTTCTGGGTGCAATTAGGATTTAATCTTTTGGTGCAACGGTAATAAGTGCAATAATGAACATTACCGTTTTTTTGTCTTTTGATTTTATATTCAGCAGTAATACTCGCTCCACACTCGCCACATCTAATTAAGCCGGTATAGGCAAATGAATGCTTGGTAAATGGTGATTTGCTTCTTAACCCCATTATTTTTTGAGCTAAATCAAATTGCTCCTCTGTAATCATCGGTTCGTGGTTTCCTTTATGCAAAACACCGCCATAATAGAAATAACCGCAGTAAAATGGATTTTTGAAAACTTCATAGAATTTACTGCGGCTTATAATTTTATTTCTCGTAGTTGTTAACGCCCAATCATTAATAGCCATTTCATATAATTTTTGAATAGGATAATTGCCGGTTAATAGCATTCCCCAGAGCTTTTTAATCAAATCAAATCTGTCCGGGTCTTTTATAATGTCTTTTTTGCCTTTTTCTTTAAATTTGTTATTTGAATATCCTATTGGAGCGTGTCCGGGCATCCATCCTCGTTCTGCTTTTGCTTTTAAGCCTCGTTTGGTATTTTGGCTTAAATCTCTAATAAATTGATTAGCCATCCCGAATTCAACGCTCATCATTAGAACATTGTCAGATGGGAGATAGCTTTTGTCATAAGCCCGTATATGCTTAATAACTCCTTGTTGAAGCATCCAACTGATATTGCCGCCATCTACAGGATTACGAGCTAATCTATCAAGTTTCCAGCAGAGAAGTCCGGTAGCTTCGCCACTGTATATTTTTTGAATCATTTGATTAAAAATAGGGCGACCCGGAGCCTTGGCTGATTGGGATTCGGAAAGAATATCAATAATCTCCAATTTTTCTTTTTTGGCTAAATTAGTTAGTTCCTTTATTTGCGAATCAATAGAGGCAACTTGCCTATCCTCTGCTTCTGACGATTTTCTCGCATAAAGAAGATATTTAATTTTTTCATTTTCTTGTTTCATAAAACATAAAGGGACAGCTATGGTTGATCCAAATCCGCTTTCCCGAAGGATTGCCTCATTAGCATAGCCGCCCCTTTATAGCAACGAAGCAAATAAAACCTTCGGGATTAATAGGACTATGAATCAACACTTATATTATACCCTAAATTTAATTGTCAAGCAAATTATTTTCAATCATTCCCTTATATCTTGTCTTTCTATATTCAAGGTTTAAACAGCTCCTACAGCCAATCTTGTTGATTACGGGGTGTTTATATAGTATTCCTATCCTTTTGTCGCACAGGGGGCATTTAAACCACAACCGGATGCCATTGTAATGAGTGTTAGAAGTAGTCAGTTCAATTTTTAATCCCAATGTTTCCAATTCAGAACTTATAATTAATTCTTTTATTTTATTGCGACAAATCTTCAAGTAGTCTTCTATCTGTATTTTCTGACACTCTTCAACCAGATATTTTCTTCCTAAATCATTTGGGTTCAATGTTTTCATCTTTATTGGGAGAATTTACATTTAACTGCTGATTTTGAGCGACAAAGGCTGTTTTTGTTTTTACATTGATATTAAGTGGCGGCGACTTTATTTGCCTAAGAGTTATAAGAGCGGCGATAGATTGCCTATTAGCAAATTCTATCCCCTTATGAAATTCTTTTAGGATATTTACTTTGAGTTGGTCGAAAGAAAAGCTATTTGGTTCTTTCTCTATTAGTCGATTGATATACATCTCATACCTCATTGTTCTCCAGTATCCAGTTATAATTTTATCTACTAATATAAGCTCAGAAGGGGTTGTGCATTGATATTCATCAATCAAGTTCCCTCTTATTATTGCAAGTCCCTGCTGAAACTTTTTGTCATTTGTTATGCTCTGTAACAAAACTCCATTATCAAGTCCGTGAAACACAACTATCTCTTCTATCAATTCCCTTCCCCTGCTTTCTTGTTTTTGGGTTTTATTTTTTACCTTTCTTAACTTGACATATTCCTCTAAGAGTTCTTCTTCCTTGATATTGTAAGGAGGGTTAACAAAAATCTCTCTTAGCTCTTCGATTTCTGATTTTTTACACAATGCCTTAGTCTTATTAAACAAGACTAATTTTTTATTGTTTTTTGGTTGTTTCTCCGTTGTCATGGTTATTTACCCTACCCTCCAGCTCATTATTGTTTTGTTCCCGAGATATGGTGAGTGCGGGGGTGGGGTAGATTAACATTTTTCTTTTATCGTTTGGGTCTTGCTCCTGCATTATTAATCCCGCAGTTTCCAGCATTGGAATAATTTGTTGCCGTAACTGCCAGTCCGCTATAAATCTTCCATAAACTTGATAATGCTTTTGAATTATGTCTTGGCGGGTCAATCCCAACTCCCCGGTTATTTCTTTAAAGCCCTCAGTCCTATTTTCATTTTTCTCATTCCAAGCAGATAATATGACTTTATGATAAAGCTCATAAACATACGGAGACAGTCCCAATTCTTGGCTTTCAGAAATCGTGTCCCAGATTTTGAAAGCTTCCTCAATATCATTATCGCTCGCTATAATAACTGAGCCGTCTTTTTCTCTAAACCATAGATTTAACAGAGCAAAAGATTTTATTAAAGAAATGAGACGTCCAATATCTCTTGAGTGTCTGGGCTTGAGCATTTTATTCTTTTTTAAAAACCTTTCTTCTATTTTTTCTGGCGAACCTATTTTAATTTCTTTGATGTTTTCTTGTTTTATCGCCTGTATTCTTTCTTTCAAGAGTTTTCTTTCTGGATTATCATCTAACCATCTCTGGTAGGTGTCGGCGTCAGTTTCTTTTTTAATCTTTTCGTGGATTGCTTCTCTGATTTTTTCCTGATTGGTTTCCGGACTAAGTAAAAGAAATCTTGTCGCTTCTTGTTCGTCAATTTTCAATCCCGCCGTGCAGAAGATAACCGATGGATAGCCTCTTAGCAAAACATTTTTGGTCTTCAATCCAAATTTTTGGGTTTTATCAGTAATTTTAAGAGTGATTTCTTTTTTGTCGTGAGACAGCAATGGTCTTAGCCGCTCCAAAAGCTGTGTATGGGGCTGGTCAAGAAAGATTAGAATTTTGCGAGACAAATCAACTAAATATGATTTTGATTCTTTTTTCCATTCGCCAATGTCGTGAAAAAAGGCAGTAGGGGAACAGTAGCCAATCTCTATAACATTTTCTTTTGGAAATAACCGGGCAATTTCTGTTGGGATATATGATTTGCCCGTTGAAGACGGGGCATTAAAGCTGATATTAAATTGAGAATTTTCTGTATAGGCCGAGAGTTCGCATAAAAAAGTTATTGTTTTATTCTCCTCGTCTTTTTTAATTGTTAAGCCGAGTATCTCATTCAATTCTTTTATTGAAATTGGCTTAAATTGAGATACATCTATTTTTTCAGGAATTGTTTTTTCAATTTCTTGAAATTTTTCTTCTATTTTTTCTTCTTGATAATTATTCATTTTCATATTCATTTTTCTCCTACAAGATAGTTTATGGCTTCTTTAAATGAGTAGCCGTAAAGCAATCTTACGAAGTTGATTACATTACCTCCTTGATTGCACCCGAAACACCAAAAAGAATTGGTTTCGGGATAAATGTAGAAGGAGGGGTTATTTTCTTTATGCAATGGGCAAAGCCCGACTAATGCTCTACCACTTTTTCTGAACGATTGATTAAGTATTGTTTCCATTGGCACGGCTAAAGCCCGTTGTATTTCCTCTTCACTTATCCGTCCTTTCGGAATTTTACCTTTAGCAATTAAGAGCAACCATTTTAATCTTGCAAGATGACCTTCAATTTTTAGTAATTCTTCTCCTTCACTCACCTTTACCCATTCCCGCCAGAACCATTGCGAAAATTCGTCACGGGTTTTGTGTTTTATAAGTATTAGTTTCTTTTTTATTGTGTTAGAAAGCTCATCTTGGTTTTGCATCAATTCCACTATCTTTTTGGGGATAATTTCTTTTGCTTCGGGAAAGATTGCTAATAGCTTTTTATCGTTTATTAAGTTTTGTTTCAGAATCATTGTCATAATTGTGGCTGTAAATAATCTTATAAAGATCCAAAAGCTTTGAAGCCCTGCGGTATGTCTCTTCATCAGATAATTCTGTGCGAAACCTCTTTTGGTAAAGCTCTTTAAATTCTTTTAATGCTTCTTTGGGAATGATCATAATTTATTTTGATACAATTTATCCTTAAGCATTTTTATTGCCATCACAAACTTGCGGGCATCAATCATTGCCCCTGACGAATTTTCTTTCCCAAAATTAAAAACCTCAAGGAATTTCTCCCGTTGAGGTATATCTAAAAAGACAAATTTACAGCGCTTAGAGTCAGTAGAATCTATATCAACCAACTCCAATCCTTTAGCAAAAAGAAATGCTGCAATATAAAAGCTCGTTGTTCTAAAATATTTATTATCTTGATTTTTATATTTATCTTTAACCATAATAAAGGATATACAGAAAATTAAAAAAATAGGCATACATTTTTATGCCCACTTAGTATTTAACAAAAAAACGCAAACAACTAAGTGTTTATTTCGACATAAAAATGTCTAATTAGCACTCAGTTAATTGCGTTCTAAATACTTTTTGAATAGCTCTCCCAACGAAGCTGCTAAACTCTATTGGGGCTCACTCCATCAAAAAATAACATACTTAGGGTTTGCTTTTAACTGACTTTCCGAATACTAACCCAAACTTATTCTTTTTTTAAATTTCTTACTTTATCTTACTATTATAATTTTAGTGTATCAAGTAATAATTCGTGTGTCAAGGGTTTTTATTTTTTTCTTTACTTTTAGATGAAATGTGCTAAACTATAATTGAAATTTAAAAACCAAGAAATGCCTAACCCCTAAGTATTTGCTTAAGGTATGGTATCAAAAACCCATCGAAGATAGGAAGCTCCTCGTTCAGAGCACTCTTCGATGGGTCATATCCTGAAAGGGGTATGGGTGGCGAAAGCCATCGCTGGCGGGGAGCTTTGTGTTTCTGCCAAAAAAATAAATCTATGAACCAAAAAGGTTTCATCCCAATAATCTTTATCATAATTGGTGCTATAGTAATAGCTTCAGCTACTTTTGGCATTGTCAAATATAAAGATGAGATTACTGCCAGTGTTATTAAGGTTTTTCAAAAATCCGAGGTTAAAACCGAGAACCAAGAATCAAGAGAACAAAAATCTCAAGCAGCCTTAAAACCAGAGGAAACGGGGGAATTAACGAAAGAAACAGATAAGAATATAACTTCTGAACAAAAAGATTTTTCTTCTCAAAATAAATCGTCCCAATCGCAAATTCAAATACAGCCCAATTCTCAATCTCAGCCAACCCCAACCCCAACACCCGATCCGATACCTGCTCCTGCTTCTGCTTCTATCCCGACACCGACTATAGATTTATGTAATAACATTGAAGGAGCACAATCGTATATTCCAGCAGGTCTTATCGCAGACGGTAATGGAAAATGTGTTGCTCCTTTTCAATCATCAGCCCCCACACCCACACCTACGCCTACTCTACAACCCCAGCCCAATCCTGCGCCCACACCCACGCCTACCCATGAATTATCGGCAATCGCAACCATAAAAAATATTCCTGATACGGTAGTTTCAATCAAGTTTTCTATTGTTAATGATGGGCAAGATGTATTGAAAATCAATCATCTCCGTTTTCGACTTAATTCTTTTGACCCACGAGTAGAGGGCATGGCTATTAGTATTGGCATTAATTTTCCCAATTCAGCAGATAAAAATAATGGTTATAATTTTGACAATAATGTTTCAAGCGATACAAATATATTTAATACAAGTTTTGGATGCGACCCACAAACTGGATGGAATGGATGCACAAGGTGTCTTGAAAAAGTGTCAGGACATATAACTTGCAAACAATCTGATGTTTTTATTAATGAAATTCGTCCAGGCGAAACTGCTTATGTTGAATTAGGCATAGGTATGGCAAATTCTTTCCCTTCCGATGGAACACAGTTTAAATTTACACTTGAACACGTTGATGGTAGTATTACTGGAAAAACAAGTGGTAATGATGTTTCTTTTTCTGATGTAAAATTGGAATCAGCACCTCAACCCCAATCAATAACTGCAAGTATTCAAGTTAAATCTCTTGATTCTATCCCCTTATCAAAAAATATTATACCTGGAAAAGACCAATATTTTGCTATTTTTAATATTTCATCTCCTGTTGGACTATGGATTAAATCTATGACCCTAACCGCCATTGCCAATAATACAAGCAATAATCATTTAACTTGTTATACAGAAGGTGCTAAAGATTTAACCTCTGGTATCCCTCGACTATTCTATTTTTCTGATTTTAGAACAAGTGGTGATGCTAAAATTAATGTAATATGTACGGTTTATTTAGGAGAAACAAGTAATGGAACTTGGCAAATCAGATTAGATTCTATTGAGGCATTAGATATGAAAAATGGAAAACCTGTAATTTTTACTGATTTACCAGCTATGGGAGATGTATTAACGGTAGTTCAGCCATAAAAAAATGAATTAATTAAATAAATCTATGAGAAACTTCTTAAGAGAAAATTGGTTTAAATTAATAATAATTGTGTTTGCGTTTTTGTATATTTTAATACTTGCTTACGAGCAATATGCGGTTTCTGTATCTCATAATTACGAATTATTTAAGTATTGCGTTTCGATGGGGTTAAAACCTTCTGATGCAACTACCGACCAGGCAAAAGACATAATTACTTCCTGTCAAGAAGCATTATCTCGCCATAATTTCTATTTACCATTCTAAGAATAAATAAATCTATGAAAAATAAAATAATAGCAATCTTCGGCATAGGATCGTATATTTTATCGGTGATAACATCTGCTACAGATCTTGAGGGAAATCCTCGTTTCCCGGGTGCTTTAATTGTAATATCAGGGATAGCAACAATAGCATTTGTCATTATAGCAACAATTCGCCTATGGAAATCCGCAAAACGGGGAGCAATAACACTTGTATCGTCATTTGTTATTCTTTCCGCATTTCAGGCAATACAGGAGATTGCCCCCTCCCCAGACGGAAGCCCGATTATTCTCCTGATGAATATAAGTAAAGTAATTTATTTTATCGCATTTATTTGGGCAATATTAAAACTTTTCAAATTAAAAGATAGAGAAATTATTGAAAATAAATAAATCTACGAAATAAATAGCGAGTAGCACGGTAGGGTAAATAGCTAAATTTTAATTAAATTCGGTTATTAACATCACGACCCCTTGACAAGCAATTTGTGTTCCTATACTATAAAAGTAATAAATCCTTATCGTTTGCTTCGGCTACGGTAAGTAACGAGAGCCCCTTCGGGGTTCTTGTTTTTTTTATTATTTAAAATTATACTCTGTATATATGAATCAAAAACGAATAGCCATTTTTATAGACAATAGTAATGTTTTTCATAATATCTATAATATTAGGAAATCAGATACAAGTTGGGTGTGTTTATATGATCCATTATTTCTTGCTAAAAAGTTGGCCGGAAATAGAAAGTTGGTATATATTGGATTTTATTGCACTCGACCACCATCATATTTACTTATTGGGAAAGAAGAAGAACAGAAGCGATATAATATAACTCAAAAATACTACGGAGAAATAGAAAAAATTCCCTTGATCACAATTAAATTCGGAGATTTAAAAGGAACCAAAGGAAATCTTCAAGAGAAAAATTTAGATACTCAATTAGGCACAGATATGGTGGCAATGGCCGCTTTTAATGAGTATGATGAAGTTATATTAGTGTCAAATGATGGAGATTATAAGAGTGCAGTTGAAAATACAAAGAAATTTAATAAAAAAATAGAGGTTGTTTTCTTTGGGAGGGGTCTTTCTATGGCGCTTAGAGAGGTATGTGATATAACAAGACGAGCTCGCCGATCACATTTTATAAAATTAAATGGAATGAATGAACAATAGGCTTTTCAAGTAACAAATTTAAATTAGAACATTTAAATTTCCATCAAACAGGTTCTAATCCAGTCCACTCGCCCACCCGGGTAAAATTAAAACAAAAATCGCCATTTCGGCGATTTTTTGGTAGAATAATATAAGAATCAAACTACAACCTATGTTAGAAAAATTATTTTTCGTTCTCGGAATTATAAATAATCTATTTTTGACAAGCTTTTTTGCAAAGATTATAATTTAAGTAAGCTTAATATAGAAAGTTTTTTCTGAGTGAAAGGACTTAGAGTCTGCTCACAAAGATAAAAAAATGGACAATTTAAATATAATAAAAAGTATCCGCTTCCCTTTATCTTGATAATAGGGGCGGTTTTTTTATTTTTAAAAAAAATAAAATCTTTGTAAATTTTTTTAGACTAAACCTCATTAAAAATTACTATGAATGGATATTCATTGGTTAAATCCTTAGACAAAATTAAAAAAGATAGATTTTTAACTAATAGCCTAATTTTTTTTATCGGCTCTTTTTTAGTTGGAATGGGTAATTATTTTTATCAATTTTTAATGGCGAGAATGTTAACGGTGGCGATATATGGTGAACTCCAAGCCCTATTGGCAATTCTTTCCGTTACCGCTGTCCTAACCGGTACCATTTCGCTGGTTCTGGTAAAATATACCGCCGATTTTAAAGCGAAGAATCAGCCCAATAAGATTTATTCCTTATTCTTGTTATTAACCAAAAAAACCTCAGCCGCAGCAATAATATTTTTTGTAATTTTTGTTATTTTTAGCGGGTACATTGCCGGGTTTCTAAATTTGGGTTCCGTTTGGCCATTGATAATCCTGGGAATCGCCTTTTTATTCGGTTTTTCAAATTCCATTAATTCAGGCATTCTTCGAGGTCTGCAGAAATTTAAAGAATTATCAATTATTTCTATAATTTCGGCTTTTCTTAAGATATTATTTGCCGTTTTGCTGATTAAGCTGGGGTTTGCCATAAACGGAGCGGTTGGGGCTGTTACCTTGGCTGCCTTGGCCGGCTATTTTATTTCCTTTTATCCCATAAAATTTCTATTTAAACGGCAAAAAGAGGAAGTGCAGGCAAAAGAGATTTTTCGATATTCTTTTCCGGTTTTTTTTACTCTTTTATTTACAACCTTGCTTTGTAGTGCAGATATCATCCTGGTTAAGCATTTTTTCTCGGCGCAAACAGCCGGAGAATTCGGCGCCCTGGCAATTCTTGGGAATATAATCTATTTTTTGACGGGACCGATCACGGGGGTAATGTTTCCTATGGCGGCCGATGCCCATAGTAGTTTAAGCCACCCTGCCAAAGTTCTTAAAAAAGCTATTTTTTTGGCAGTCCCTATTGGCTTGGCAATTGTATTTTGTTTTTTCTTTATTCCCGATTTTATAATTAAGATTCTAATCGGCAGTAAATTCCTGCTTATCGGCAAATATTTGGGCTGGTTTGGGCTTTCAATGTTTCTATATTCTTTAGTAGCTTTATTTTCTACATATTTCCTTTCCGTGGGGAAAGCAAGAGGTGCCTATTTGGTAGGCGTGGGAGCCCTATTGCAAATAATTTTAATTTCCATTTTCCACACTAATTTGTGGCAAATCATTTGGACAATGAATGGAGTAATGCTTCTTATATTGTTATTGTTAATTTCTTATTTTATTAGGATTTATTATTTATGCCCCAAAAAATAATTTCCATAGTTATCCCCGCTTTCAACGAAGAGGAAAATATTCCCCTGATTTACGATGAACTGCTGAAGATTTTAAACGGCTTAAAAGAAAAATACGATTACGAGATTATATTCGTTGACGACGGAAGTTTTGATAAAAGTCCGGAAATTTTAGAGAATTTAACCGAGCGAAATAATAAAGTTAAATATATTCAATTTTCCCGCAATTTCGGCAAGGAAGTAGCTTTGTCCGCCGGCCTGGATACTGCCGATGGCGACGCGATTTTTACGATAGATGCAGATTTACAGCACCCGGTTGAATTGATGCCTGGCTTTATTGAGAAATGGCAAAACGGAGCCGAAGTAGTAATCGGTGTGCGCAATAGAAATAAAGGGGAGGGTATGGTGAAGAAAATTGGTTCATTATTATTTTACAAAATCATGAATGCTATCGGTGATACCAAAATTACTCCTAGTGCCACAGACTACAGATTGCTCGACAGGAAAGTAGTTTTGGCTTTTCGTCGCTTTACCGAGCACGGCCGGATGACTAGAGGACTCATTGATTGGTTGGGCTTTAAACGGGAGTATATCTATTTCAATGCCAACGGAAGGGTTAATGGAAAGGCGTGTTATAACGAAATGAAGCTTGTCAAATTAGCGTTAAGCACTATTGTCAGCCACAGCCTCCTGCCGCTGAAGTTGGCAGGATATTTAGGCGTAGTAATTACTACTTTGTTTGGTACTGCTGGTTTTTTGTTATTTCTAGGGATATATGTTTTTCATAATAAATTTGCCATGAGTTTTACCGGTACGGCGCAATTAGCTTTCGTCTTAGTTTTTTTAGTGGGCATAATTCTTTCTTGCTTAGGTCTGGTCGCTCTTTATATTGCCAACATCCAAGCTGAAGTCTTAAAGCGTCCAAACTATGTTGTCAGGAAAAGTAACTTTGACGCACATATATGAAAATACTATGGCTAACCTGGAAAGATAAAAAAAACCCCTTGGCTGGCGGAGCTGAGCTGGTTAATGAATCTTTGGCAAAAAGACTGGTAATAGACGGCCATGAACTGATACTGCTCGTGGCGGGCTTTCCTGGGGCTTTAGGTGAAGAAATTATTAATGGATATAAAGTCATACGGCTGGGAAATCGCTGGACAGTTTATTGGCTGGCCTATAAATACTATAAAAAGAATTTGGTCGGCTGGGCGGATCTGGTGATCGACGAAATAAATACAATCCCCTTCTTTGCCAAGTTTTATGTTCACCCCGTTAGAGACTTACCTCTAACTGGGGTCAAGGAAAGAAATATCATTTTATGCTATCAACTTTGCAGAGAAATTTGGTTTTATCAAACAGTTTTTCCTCTGAGTCTTATCGGCTATCTGATTGAACCACTTTATTTATGGCTACTTAGGAAACAAATTGTTCTTACGGAATCTGAAAGTACAAAAAGAGATATGCAAAAGTATGGTTATGAAAAAGATAAAATACATGTTTTTAATGTCGGTTTGGAGATGGAACCTGTAAAAGACTTAAAGACAGTATCTAAATATGTCGAGCCGACAATTTTATGCTTGGGAGCAATCAGGGGGATGAAACAAACTCTCCACTCAGTAAAAGCTTTTGAGATAGCAAAAGAAAAGATGCGTAATTTAAAACTGATCATAGCCGGTGATGCCAATTCAAGCTACGGCAGAAAAGTATTGGATTATATAAATAATTCCAAATATAAGAACGGTATTAATTATCTCGGCAAAGTTTCTATTGATAAAAAGATAGAGCTGATGCAAAAAAGCCATCTTATTTGTGTTACTTCCGTCAAAGAAGGTTGGGGAATAATAGTAACAGAAGCCAACAGTCAAGGAACCCCTGCAGTTGTATATAACGTTGACGGTCTGCGTGATGCGGTGAAGAATAATCAAACAGGACTTATCTGCAGTCATAATACTCCGGAAAATCTGGCTGAAAATATAGTTAATCTAATACACGATAAAAAGAAATACGCTAGTTTGCAAGAAAACGGATGGCGATGGAGCAAGGAAATAAATTTTGAAAATTCATATAAACAATTTGTATCAATAATCAATGAATAAACCATTAGTATCAGTAATAATACCAACAAAGAATTCCGAAAAGTTTTTGGGGGGATGCTTGGAGTCGGTGAAAAATCAGACATACCAGAATGTTGAGTTAATTGTGGTTGATAATAATTCCACCGACAAGACTAAAGAAATAGCGGGAAAATATACGGATAAAGTTTTTAATAAGGGGCCTGAAAGAAGTGCGCAGGTTAATTTTGGAGTAGAAAAGGCCATTGGGAGATTTGTATATAAAGTAGACTCGGATTTTATTTTAGATAAAGAGGTAATTGATCAATGTGTGAGAAAAATAGGAGAAGGATTTGATGCGGTTGTGGTTCACAATTCTCCCGATGTTCGAGTATCTTGGATTGCGCGCGTGAGAAAGTTTGAGGTAGATATGTATAAATATGACATTACCCATTCGTCGGCCAGGTTTCTCAAAAAGGAAGTTTATGGAAAAATAGGGGGTTACAATGAGAAGATAACCGCTGGAGAAGATTATGATTTTCAAAATAAATTAAGTAAAGAAGGTTTTAAGACTGGTTTTATAGATGCCGAAGCTTTGCATTTAGGAGAACCAATAAATCTTTGGAAGCACCTGAAAAAATATTACAATTATGGAAAAGATTTTGTAAGGTATGAGCAAGAAAATAAAAACGAATCAAAAAAGCAACTGGGATTTTTCAGGGGTGTGTATTTTAAAAACTGGAAAAAGTTTATTTATCATCCCATACTAGGCATCGGATTTATTATGTATAATTTTTTCAAATTTGCCTTCGGCGGAGCCGGATATTTTGTAGGAAAATTTAAAAAAACAAAAGAATATATGTTTAAAAATATAATCCCCAATTTAATTTCTTTTGAAACTGAGTTTTCAAAAATACCCGGCTTCTATCTTTCTGATAATTTTAACTTTTACCCCCAAATTGAGATGAAAAACTTGTTTCATTACAAAATCTTTATTGATAATAATATAATTATTCCCAAACAATACGATTTTAGAAACGGTTATTTTTTAAAGTTTTTAAATAAGTGGTATTACGAGAGGAAACTATTCGGAATAATAACTCTGAAGTTTAGTTTCGATCGCGAAAGTAGGGTATTTGTATTTAATAAAAATTTTATGTACGTATTTTTTGAAATTGGCCATATTTTCCCTGTTGGAAAACATATGGCGGATATTATAAGTCTAGATTTATTTTTGGGAAACTTTTTTGTTATCGGCGGTTGTGCTTTCACTTACAAAAGTAACAATTACTGTGTAATCGCCCCGTCTTTCAACGGAAAAACTACCTTAATTTCCAACATATTAAATAATAAAGATTCAAAATTCATTTCTGAAGATATTTTGGTTATGGATCTATTTAATATGAAAATTTATCCAATAGCCCCTAGGACAAATTTATTTGCAAGAAAAACCAATAAGGAACTTGTAACAAACTTTTTGAAAGACAGAATTGAAATTGGTGTTCAAAGGATTGACAACCTCTTTTTATTTTACAATTCAAGAAATTCAGATTATTTAGGAAAAGATAAAAAATTGTCTGATTTTTTCAATCTTTTAGGTTTTAATTTTCTAAGAAATCCTTATGTGAATTCGGTTATTTTTTTTGAAGATCTAACCAGCGTAATACGGGAGAAAAAATCTAGTATTCTGGAACTAGAAGACAAGATAAAATACAAATTTTTTCCAATAAAGAATTTTAGTTTTAAATTTTTTAATTAAAGATATGAACAATTGCATAAACAAAGAGCATTGGAATGAGGTAGGGGTTAATTATAATAATTCGTGGGAAAGCTACGGGAAGAAGGAAATGAGCAAAAAAGAGACGGGTTTTATAATTAAATATCTTAAAAAAATTAACCCGACTTTATTGTTAGATTTAGGTGTCGGTACTGGCAGGATTTTAAAGACTTTATCAGAGAATACCAAAACAAATTCCGAAATTTATGGTTTAGACATTTCTTCTGTGATGGTTGCGATTTGCAAAGAGAAATTTAAAGACAACAAAAAAATAAAAGAGATCAAAATCCGCGATATAGCCAATAAAGACAATTTTTTAAAAAATAAATTTGACTTTATCACGGCAATCCGGGTTCTAAAATATAATGAAAATTGGAGGCTAATAATCAAAAAAGTATACAACCATCTTAATAGTGGTGGAATTTTTGTCTTTACAATGCCTAACAGCAAATCTATAAATAGATTTTTTAAAGGCGCAATATCAATGCACAGAACAAGCACAAAAGAATTAAGGAAAGTTTCAGCAGGATCAGGATTTGAAATTTTAGAAATAAGAAGTTTTACAAAACTGCCAGATTTTTTCTATGATATTTCGAAAAATTTACTGCTTGCAAAATGCACTCTTTTTGTAGAGAAAATATTAGAGTTAATTTTCGGCAAAATATTTCTAGGAAGAGTTTTATTTATTGCAGTAAAAAGAAATGAATAAATTAATATCAATAATAATCGTTAATTATAACGGAAAAAAATGGATCCAGAAATGCCTTGATTCAATTCTGTCACAGACATATAAAAATTTTGAAATTATTTTTATTGATAATGCGTCAGTAGACGACAGCGTTGAATTTGTTAAAAATAATTATAAAGACGATAAAATAAAAATTATAAAAAGTGACAAAAATTTAGGATTTGCTGGAGGAAATAATTTAGGAATAAATAATTGTTCAGGGGATTATATATTATTATTAAATAATGATACTTGGATAAAAGATGATTTTTTAGAGAAAATTTTTAGTTTTTATAAAAAAAATAATTTTGATGTAATTGCTCCCTACTCCAAAGATTATGAAAATAAAAAAATATTTAAGCCGTACTATTCTACAATTGATTTTTTAGGATATTTCGGTTTTTTTAGAAATAAAAGCGAATCAAGGGGTCTTTATCTGAGTGGCGTTTGTCTTTTTTTTAGTAAAAAAATATATAGGGAAACGCTAGGACTGGATAATAATTTTTTTATGTACGTAGAAGACGTAGACTGGTTTTGGCGGCTAAATCTTTTGGATAAAAAATTTTGCCATATAAATGATTTATTTATTTATCATTTTGGCGCAGGATCTACTGGCGATGGTATAAAATATTTTACTTTTTTATGGCGTAATCAGAATACATTACAAATGTTATTGAAAAATTATAGCTGGTATAATTTGTTATGGGTATTGCCAACATATTTTATTCAAAATGTTGTTGAAATAGTTTTTTTTCTATTAATATTGAAGCCAAAAATTTCCTATTCATATATTGAAGGCTGGATATTCAATATTAAAAACTTGAAAAAAATACTAAAAAAAAGAAAGTGGGTACAGGAAAACAGGTTGGTTGGAGATTATGATATTGTAAAAAAAATGTATATTGGATCCGTAAAGTTAGTCCATCTCATTAGATATTTTTCAAAATCAAAAATATAATGAATAAATATAAAACAACAAAAATTCCTGATAAGTATTTTTATTCAACAAAAAATGTAATATTAAGAGAATTTGGTCATGAAAAGACTATTCTTGATATTGGTTGCAATGACGGATATTTTGGAAAATTTGATAAAAACAATGTGTATTACGGACTTGATTATTCAAATGAGGCTATTAACGAAGCCAAAAAATATTATAAGGAAACGCTACTTTATGATTTAAATAATCTACAAAAATTACCTTGGAATATTAAATTTGATCGAATAATTTTTGCAGACGTTCTAGAACATGTTTTAAACCCAGAAACTATTTTAAGTTTTTTTCTTGCAAATTATTTAAAAGAAGATGGAATGGTCATAATATCATTGCCGAATATCGCAAATTGGCAGGTAAGGCTAAATTTACTTTTCGGAAAGTTTGATTATCGAGATACTGGTATATTAGATGAAAGTCATTTACATTTTTATACATTTAAAACGGCAAAAGAATTATTAGATAATTCGGAATTAAAAATAGAAAAAATATTATTTGGGTCGAGTTTTTTTGGCTGGTTTATAAAAATATTTCCGTTTTTTAAAAAAATACTAGCCACAAATATTGTTATAAAAGCAGTTTTATGAAGACAATTAGAAAAAAGATATTATCAATAATTAATAATAAATTTGTCCAATTTATTTTGTACTCTCCTTTGATAGATTATCATCAGTGGCGATTACTGTCTTTTGTTAAGAATCAGGCCGCTAAAATCGACAATAAAGCATATGTTTTGGATATCGGGGCTGGAGAGCTAAAATATAAAAAATATTTTAATCACTGCAAATATGTTTCTAATGATTTATGTGTTGGTGATAATCAGTGGTTTTATGATGAGATAGATATAAAATCAAGTGTTTATGATATTCCAGTTGAAGATGAGAGCTTCGATTTTATTTTATGTATACAAGTATTGGAGCATCTAGAATTTCCTGATCTAGCATTCAAAAAATTTAATAAAATTTTGAAAAAAAATGGAAAATTATTATTAACTGCCCCGCTTGGGTTTGGAGAGCACCAAATACCGCATGATTATTTTAGATATACAAAGTATGGATTGAAAAGTTTAGGCGAGAGGAATAATTTTAAATTAACTTATATTGAGTTACATGGTGGAATCTTTGTAAACTTAGAATATATGCTATGGCAATCTATTGGAAAATTAATTCCTTTTAGGAAATATTTAGTAGTTAGATACCTTTCATATTTTTTGTTATTACCGTTTAAGTTTATTTCCGGAATAATATTTAATTTCCTTGATCTCTTTGATAAAAAAAAAGAATACACTCTAAATTACAACTGTATTTATGAAAAAATATAAATATATTTTATTTATATTTGCAATAGCCCCGATTAGTCATTTGCAATGGTTCAATCCTTTTTCTATTTTAAATTCTTCAGATTGGAGCTATTGGCCCAACGAAGCTATCGGCCAATTATATAATTCTTATGGAGCTTGGGTTAATTTTTTTAATTTTGGAGCAGTAAATATTCAATTACCTTTTAATCTTTTTGCTTCAGTTTGGTCATTATTTGCTAATTTGGGATTCTCTTATGATTTTGCCGTAAAAATAACCTTTTTGATGCCCATTGCCATTTTAGGATTTGTTTCTCCCTATATCTTGTTTAAGAAATTAACTAAAAATGAATTAATATCATTTGTCGTGGCATTATTTTATGGGGCAACCCCATATTTTTTAATTCGACAAACTGCACATTTGCCTGTTGCATTCATTTATGCAATCGCGCCTTTAATTATTTTCTGTTTTATTAAGGCATTGGAAAAAAATAAATTAGCAAATTGGCTAACGTTTATCTTGGTTTATTGGATTAGTATTTGTTATGAAATTAGAATAACTTATATTGTCACTTTTATACTTTTTATATATTTCGTTTTTTTTAATATTTGGAATATAAAAAAATATTGGAAAAATATATTTCTAAGTATTTTAATAACGATAGGCTTGAATCTGTTTTGGTTATTACCAACTATGCTTAGCGGATCTTTGGGAAATATTTCCACAATAGCCGACAGGGGGCTTTTTGGCTCATTTTTATTTTCATTAGAGCATGCTTTTAACGTATATGATTCAAATTGGACGGGTGGACTTCTTGTTCCATTTATAAAGCAGCCGATAATTATATATTTTTGGTTAATACCGTTAATGGCGTTTTCTGTGTTCTTATTTAAAAATTTAAAATATAAAAAGGAAATTATCTTTTTTGGAATAATCTCTTTAATTGGGGTATTTTTAACCAAACAAGCCGCAGAACCGTTAGTTGGTGCTTATCTTTGGCTCTATAATAATTTTCCAGGATTTTGGGTATTTAGAGAAGCTTCTAAATTTTATTTAATAACGGCAATTGGCTATGCTGGCTTGCTTGGGTATGGTTTGCTTGCGTTGAAAGAACATAAAAATGAAATATTGAATAAATATTTGTTCATCGGTTTTTCCGTAATTATTTTATTAATCTCCATTTTCAATACAAAACCATTAATTACTGGTGAAATAAGGACGATGTTTATTCCAAGACATATTCCCAGTGACTATATTATTTTAAAAGATTTTATATCAAAACAGCCAGGATATTTTCGGACAATGTATGTTCCAACGTATTCACGATGGGGTATTTTTACCAACCAAAAGCCAAAGATTAGCAATGTTTCCATAATTGGAGGCGGGTGGAAAAATTATGTCTCTCTTCGTACGGGGTATGATAAATTACCGGTAAATAAAAGAATCACGGAAATTTTTAGAACCAAAAATGCGAACGAACTTTTTGATATCTCTTCCATAAAATATGTCATTATTCCAATCAGGGATTTTGCCAATGATAATGATTTTTTTATCCACTATGGCGGTAAGGACAACTCAAGCATTAGAGATTGGTATATTTCGGAGCTGGACAAAGTGGAATGGTTGAAAAAAATTGATATTGGTACAAGTGAACTGGTTGTCTATGAAAATGAAAATTACAAGCCCCATATATATAGCGATAGCAGCCTTGATTATTATCAAACCAATGCGAGTGAATTTGGCGATTTTAGGCAAAATCAAAATCTATATCTAAATTCCGACATAGAGAAAAATGGCTATCTTTTTGGCAAGCTGGATAATGTTATTGTGCCGATTGAAGCAGCCCCAACCAAAATAGCTGAGATGAAATCGGCGGTTGATAAAACGACTGATGCCAAAGAGAGAAAGAAACTGCAAAGTGATTTGGATTTATATGCTAAAAATCTATTTTTTAAGGATTTTAAGTTACAGGTTCCTGTTGAAGCAACTTATAAAATATATCTGAAGCAAGATAGTGTTTTGGCTAATAACAAAAATATTGGTATCCAAATAGATAATGAAGTATTGCAAAAAAATGTGCAGGAAGCAGATAAACAGGGACGGAGCTATTTTAATCAGCTAGAACTGGATGAAGGAGAGCATAGCTTTAAACTTTATATTGATAATGTAGCGGTAGATGCCATTAACTCCGGCGATATTGTGCTTTCGGCCGAAAATTTGGCCGAACCGATTAAGACGCCCCAACTAGAATACAAGCAAATCAATCCCACCAAATACATTGTCAATGTTCATGGAGCCAGCGAATCCTTTCCTTTAATATTTTCCGAAAGCTTTCATCCGGGATGGAAAATATACCCTGTTAAATCCCCGACGGGTCGGGGTCTGCCTTTGGCAGAATTTAACGGGGTAAATATTGTGCAGGGAGACAAGTTTGTCAGTGAAAATAATCAAGGCACTATCCAGAATGAAAATCTAAATGGCGGCAAGTTTTATGACCTGTTGTTTCGGAAGCCGGTCTTAGACGATAAACATTTGTTGATTAATGGTTTTGCGAATGCTTGGTGGGTTGATATTGAAGAATTAGAAAAAAAGGGTATAATTAAAAGGAAAGTCGACGGTATTTATGATTTTTCCGTAATTATTGAATTCGAGCCGCAAAAATATTTTTATATTGGCTTATTAATTTCCGGTTTAACCTTTTTGGGCTGTCTGGGTTATCTGCTTTACATATTTTTACCTCGGGTGTATAATAGAAGTGACAACAAAAAGTTAATTTCAAAGTGAGAGGACTAAGGTCTGATCACAAGGAAAAACACATGATTAACTGCAAGTTTTTAAATAATATTAACAATAAAAACCCATTCCTTTTTAGGAAATGAGGTTTTTTATTTTATAATTAAAAAACATAAAAACATATGAACAACACAACCAATAAGAGATACATTATTATTCTGATAGCAGTTTTGATTTTTGGGGGAATTTTAGCAACGGCTAAGTTTTACATTGTCCCCAAGTATTTTTCGGCCTCTATAGTCGAAACGATAACGGAGCCCGGCAAGGTGGTGGAAGTCCAACCATCTGAAAAATCAGATTATGCTTTAAACGCCAGCGTCTATGGTCCGGATGCTATGACCGTTATCAGTAATTTTGAAAAAACAGAAGAGAATGTCTGGCAAGGAGGCGGGGTCTTTGATGAAAAAATATACTATGAAGGGGCCAGAAGTATGGGCCTGATCAGTACGGACCGGAAGGCCGTGACTATTACTTTAGAAAAAAGTTTAGACTTGACCAATATGAAGCAGATAGAGTTTATGCTTCACGTTACTGATACCGATGCTTTTGAAACAACTATTATCGATTTTGGAGATTTGGATTTGAAAAGCTACTATCGTTATTCTCTGACAAATTTAAAAAATGGCTGGAATTTGATTCAGATTCCCAAAGAGAAATTTATTTTTGCCAAAGCTAAAGACAGCACTTTTGATTGGTCGCAGGTGGCCAAGGTCAGATTTTATGCGCTATCTAGGCCTGGCTCTATTTTTCTAGCCAGATTGGATATACTAAAAAGTATTAATAATTTTGATTTTCTCAATCAATGGCGAGCCTTGAATCCCGGAATGTTTTTTAGCTTAGCTGAACAAGAAGGAAAACCAATGCTTTTGGCTCGTAATATAGGGGCAAGCGTAGCCACGCTTAAAGAAGTTGAAAATATCGGCAATAATATTTATTCGGTCGCTGTTTCGCCTCAATCTTCCGGCAGATCCGGCTTGTTTGTTCGCGGCGATTATAATAATACTTACGGCTACTATTTACTGATCGGCGGGGAGAAAAAGAATACTTGGCAGATTTTAAAAAAGAATAAAGCCGGCTGGATGCCCAAAGAAAAAATAATAGAGGGCGTTTTGGCAAATGTAACCTTTTCCCGGGATAAAAAATACTGGCTGAGGGCCGAAACCAGAGGTGATCTATTGGAATTTTATATTTCATTTGACGGCCAGAAATACGAAAAATTAGGCGAATTAAAAGATGAAGAATTTAGGGCGGGCGGGGTTGGCATTGCTGTTCTTGACGGCGGCTGGAGCTTATTTGACGATTTCCGGTTTAAAGGCATCTGATTTAAAGAAAGTCAGCAAATTTAAATATTTTAATTTGAAGTTTTGTGATTAGATTTTTTTTAAACATAATTGACAAAATCAATGCGGATTTAAAAGAGCATATCCTTAAAGCATCAATAGCTGTTTCAATCCTGGCAACGGCCTATCTGCTTTCAGAAAATATATTTTTGTCTTTTATTATCGGTTCGGCTGTTGCTATTTTACTTTTGGGCTGGGACAGCCGGGTTTTTATCGGTATTGGTTTAATTTTTCTTATTTTTTGCCCGTTTTTACTGGCTTTTGAAAAAAAAGCATTAGCCGAAGAGATGGCGGTATATGCCTATTATATGCTGGCTCTGGGCGTGGTTTTACAGATTATTCACTATTTTAAAGATTCAATTTTTTCCGGAAATAAGGCCGAAACAACAGAAAACATCAAATCAATGGAATTTTGGAGCAAGAAAAAAATATTAATTTTTGTATTGGGAACGGCTTTGCTGGTTTTAATTGTGTTTGCGGGCTGTTTTTCTTTTCTTTATTTAAAAATAGGAAAGAAATTTAGTGAAAACGAGAAATTGATGGCCAGTATAATCACTGTTCGTTCGGAAAATGAGAAGCAGACAGCCGAAAAAACATCAGAAAATCAACAAGAACCAACTGACGAGGATTTAAAAACTAAAAATATCGATTGGGAGAACGTTAAGGTGTTGGTTGAAAATACTACAGATCAGGAAGGGTTAGAAGTAAAAGTAGCCGATGAATTCAAAAAGTTGGGTTGCCTCAACGTTTATACGGCTAAAACCAGTGGCGTGCTTTATCAGGAAACTTTGGTTCAGTATTGTGCCGGCTGTTCCGATATTGTTCAGGAATTATTATCGGCTTTGCAGGATTCAGAAGGATTGTTGGTTAAAGAAGAATCCGATTTAGTGGATGAAATTAGAATTAAATTAGGCACAGATCAAATTATTATTGCCAATAGCGAAATTAATATTTTCATATTGAATAGTTCCGGTGTTATTGGCGCTGCTCGTATATTAAAAGATAAAATGGTTGAGCAGGGATTTAATGTGAGCAATATTGCCGCGACCGATAAAAAAGATTACCAAAAAACAATTATTAAATATTCTCCGAGCAATCTTAAAAAAGCAAATATAGTTAAAGAGTATCTATCCGCTTCTTATAATAATTTAGAGATGCTTGAAGACTCGATGTTGCTAACTGATATAGAAATTATTTTAGGAGCAATAAATGATTAAGAAACTTCTATTTGATAAATTCATATTTATATTTTTAGGCATTGCCGTGCTTATTCTCTGGCAAATGTTGCTTCCGGGCTATGTTTTGACTCTGGATATGGTTTTTGGACCTGAAATGAAAGTTGCTGTTTCGGCTGATGGTTTCCATAATTTTTTGCCTATAGCTTATTTGATAAACTTTTTGAGCATTTTAATTCCCGGTTGGTTGATTCAAAAAATTATTTTACTTGTTTTGTTTTTTAGTTTAGGCTATTTGTCTTTTAAATTTCTGCCCTTGTTGGAAAATAAAACCGTCCGTTTATTTTCGGCCTTGGTTTATACATTGAACCCTTTTGTGTATTCACGGTTTTTGGCCGGGCACTGGAGTCATTTGATGGCCTATGCTCTACTGCCCGTTTTTATTCACTTTCTCTTTAAATTTACGGAATCGCCAAGTTTTAAGGCCAGCCTAAAATTATTCTCTATCGTTCTTTTAATCAGTTTATTTTCGCTTCATTTTTTTACAATGACCGTAATGATTATGATTGTTTGGTTTTCGGTTTATTTTATTAAATATTCAGTCAGGAATAATCTTGTTTTATTGAAATTGACATTAAAGAACCTTATCTTTGGCGGATTGTTGTTTGTGGTTGTAAGCGCTTATTGGCTAATCCCCGCAATTGGCCGCTATCAATTTTTTGAGCAAAGATTTGATATTAAACATTGGCAGGCTTTTGCCGCCAGCGGACATAATGGAATTAGTACCACGCTAAACGTTTTATCTTTAAATGGTTATTGGGGGGAGGGACGGCCCTGGGCGAAACAATTTTTTTGGCTCCAAGATTATTTAATTTTTTGGATTGCTTTTGGCTTAATCGGGTTATTGATTTTAATCGGAGCAATCAACGGCTTTAAAAATAAAAAAACAAGGCCGGTTATAATATTCTTTTCCATTTTAGGTTTTTTTGCTTTTATTTTTTCAACCGGAGCAGGGGAGACGATATTTAGAAATTTTAACATTTGGATGTATGAAAATATTTCTTTTTGGCGTGGATTTCGCGACAGCCAAAAGTTTAGTGGTTTGCTTGTTTTGAGCTATGCGGTTTTGTCCGGGTTTGGAGTTAATGCAATTATTGATTTTTTAAATAAAAAAAAGAAAGATTTAACTAACAATCTTAATCTATTAATATTTTTAATTCCTATCTTGCTCGGTTTCTTAATGTGGGGCGGGTTTCAAAGGCAGATAAAACCAGTTTGGTACCCGGAGGTTTGGAATCAAGCGAGAAACATTATCCAAGCCGATGATTCAGATTATAAGGTTTTGTTTTTGCCCTGGCACGGCTATTTATCTTTGAATTTTAATAATAATTTATTGGTAGCCAACCCGGCCAGAAGTTTTTTTGGGGAGAAAGTTGTTGTTGGTCGAAGTATTGAGATTGAAGGAATCTATGACCAAGAACAAGACCCGGGATATATAAATTTGGATAAAGTTGTTAGAAATAATTATTCCCTGTCTTTCGATGAGGCCATTGATTTTTTTGCCAAGCAAAATATTAAATACATAATTTATTTTCAAGATTTAAGAGGATTTGATAACCTACGGTACGAATTTTTAGCTTTCGACGGGTTAAAAGAGATTATCAGGGAGAAACAGTTAATTATGTATAAAATTAAAACTAATTAAGCGAACTTACCGTGAAAGGAGCGTCGGGCTTAAATTTTCAACTGGTAGTCTTGATAATACCGTCTGGGAGTGGTATTATAAAGTAGTAAATAGAAAATATCACAGCTGAGTGGAAGGACCCTTGGTCTAACTACGAGGAAAAATATGAAAAATCAACAAAACAAAAAATACCCTGCTAAATTATACTTGATAAACAAGATAAGTAAGCGGGTTTTTATTTTGAAAGATTTTTTTATTCGCTTTATGGATATGGGAAAAATAAGAAGGTGGTGTATTTTTCTGATAGCGGGTCTTGTCGCTACGTTGGTTTTGTTTAATTCTCCAAATTTTGCCTTAAATTCCGTAGTTTTCGGCTATGGCGGTGACGGTGGCGGTGGCGGCGGAGGATTTTCTTCACCTACTCCACCAGCCGGAGGATTTAGCATAGTAATAAATAATGGGGCCGCAGAAACAGATTCTCGATTTGTGACTCTCGTCTTAAGTGGCGGTTTAGATGCCATAAAAATGGTAATCTCTAATTTTTCTGATTTTAAAGACGCTCAGTCGGAAACCTATCAAGCGACTAAAAATTGGGTTCTTTCCGAAGGCGAGGGTGAAAAAAACGTCAATGTTAAATTCTATAATAAGTGGGATCAATCATCCAATGTTGTTTCAGACAGTATTAATTTAATCAGTTCTCCGGCGCAGATCCCATTAACTCCCGAAGCTCAAAGAGTAGATGCCAACAAAGATAATAAAATTGATATTTTCGATTTCAGTATCTTAATGGTCGATTGGGGAAAGGCTGTCTCCGGTAACATCGCTGATTTTAACGGGGATAACATAGTTGACCTTTTTGACTTTAATTTATTGATGATTTATTGGACAGGATAATTAATCAAATAAAATAAAATTATGAAAAAATTTATTTTTAAAATTATATTAGGAGCATTGGGAACAATGGCTTTGGCGACGCCAGCATTGGCAGTAACCACGCTTTCGCTTTCACCCCCTAATATTGCTGTTGTTCAGGGACAAAGTTTTAATATAATAATCGGAGTTAATCCTCAGGGCATTAAAAACTACACCGCGAAAATAAAACTTCAATACCCGGCTGAACTTTTGGAAGCGAAATTGTTTACTTTTGGAAATGGCTGGATGGCGCTATCGCAGCCCGGCTACGACTCAATTAATAACGTAAAAGGTATTCTTATTAAAACCGCTGGTTATCCGGGCGGTATTTCTAAGTCTGTAATTTTTGGCACCGTATCATTTTCAACCAAGAAGACTGGGAAGGGAATTATTAAAATAGGAGCAGATTCTATTGTTCTTGACGGAGCCAGTCATAATGTTTTTAAAGACACCGCTGTCCAAAATTCTCTAACAATAAGAGCATCGACGTCGTTCCCGGAAGAAGTTCTTCCGCCAGAAGAAGCCCCGGAGGAAGAAATCGCGTCCTCTCCTCCCGCCATTTTTGATATTTTAACTCAGCCAGAGACCAAACAATCCCAGAGAAAACTTTTAATACCTATCTTTGCGAGTGTTGGAACTCTTATGCTCGTTATAGTGGGCTATGTTATCTATAGAAAGAGAAAGAGAAAAATCGTATAATAGAGAAGGAGGGAATTAAACAATTTAACGGCTTAGCGGAGGAACTTAGCCAAAAAAGATGCAAAAATTCACAAGAATGGCTTTTGTCTTAATAGGTTTTCCAAGGGGGTCTCGGGCTTTTCTGGAGGTTGTTTCAGTGATTAGTAAGTTCGAATCAATTTTTCTCGGATCAATTCATGTGCCCAATCCAGAAAAGGAGGAATCGGTCTTTGGAGTATTGATTAAAGCCGATACGGACCAATTGGGAGCGATAACCGGGATGTTGGGTAAAATTTCCGGCGTGAAAGTTAAATCAGCCGTTTTACCAATAGATGAAAATGATTCAAAAAACAAATCTTAAAGGACTAAAATTATTAATATTTGCAAGTTTAATTTCGGTAATCTTGACTATTGGGTGCAATTTCCAAGTCTTGGCTGCGGAGTCAAAAACGAATGAGGTGGAAACAGGAAGCGGGAGACTGATTTCCAAAGTAGCGCCGGGTGAATTTCTGCCTATCTCGGTTAAATTAATAAATTTTGGCTCAGGACGGAGGGTTGATGTTACTATTAATTACGAAATTCTTGATAGTGATAATAATGTTGCTTTGAAGCAAAGCGAGACCGTAGCAGTTGAGACAACAGCCAGTTTTGTAAAAAACATCCAAATTCCCCTTGATTTGCCGCCCGGCAGATATATTGCTTCCAGCAACATTATCTACGAAGGTCAAGAAGTTCCGGCAACTTCAAAATTTGAATTCACCGTTGAAAGAAAAATCGCCGGGATTTTTGTCAGTCAATTCATTCTCTATGGAGTCATTACGATATTGATTGGCATTGCCTTTGCTGTTTCGAGCCGATTGATTATAAAACGCCGAACCAGCCGGCTGGCTCCACATGAATATTCGGACGTTCCAAAAGAAAAGAGATTATTTTACGAGATAATCAGCGATATGATAATGCAAATGCGTTATCATACGGGCGACCAGGCAATCCAAATAGCGGCAAAGATAGATGGTCTCGTTATTAATGAAGATAACGGGAGGGTGTTAAAAATCAATAAAGATCCGGCGGAAATTGTCGCCTTGCTTGTTCTCCAATATCAAAAGATTTTTGGAAAAAAGATGGTATTTTCTCCCCGGGAATCCGACAAAGAGGTGAAAGAGCTTCTTCGCCCGGTTGAAGAAAATTTGAATATTATTAAAAAGTATTTTTAATAAATAAACATTAATAAAAACATATGAATATTCTTATCGTTGATAATGACGAAAGTACAGTAGAAACTTTCAAAGCCTTCCTTAATAGTAGAACTGATTACGAAGTTGATGTTGCTTATGGCGGTAAAGAATGCTTAGACAAAATGGAAGTTAGCGCTTCTTATGATCTTGTAATTCTTGACATCATGATGCCAAGAATCAGCGGAATAGATGTTTGCGAATTAATGAGTCGGGATAAAAAACTAAAGAATACTCCCATTCTTTTGGTTTCAGCTCTTCCGGTCGCCTCAGATGCTTTTCGAGAATCTCTGGGAAAACTTAGTGAACTGAAAGCGATAAAAGATGTATTGGAAAAACCGGTTGAAATGAATGATCTATTGACTAAAGTTAAGGTAATTCTCAATAAATAATAAAAAACAACATAAAATCAATCTAAGGTTTTTTATATTGTTTAAAAAAGGATGGATTATGAAAATTATCAATGGTAAAAAAAGTGGTGTTGTGGTGAAGAATAACGTGTTAAGAAAATCGGGGCTTGAGATTATCGGTGAAGTGCCCTGGGGTACGCATTTCTGCCAGTTTTACCAGAGCAAGGAAGATTTGATTGAAATCCTGGTGCCGTATTTTAAGCAAGGTTTAGAGAATAATGAATTTTGCATGTGGGTTACTTCTGAGCCTTTGGGAGCCGAAGATGCAAAGAAGGCACTTAAAGAAAAAGTAAAGAATCTGGATGAGTATATTAAGAAGGGACAGATAGAAATACTTGATTATAGCCAGTGGTATACTAAAACCGGCAGGTTTGACGCTGATAAAGTGCTAGAGGGGTGGGTCAAAAAAGAAGAACAGGCTATAGAGCGAGGCTTTGACGGCCTGCGGCTTACGGGTAATACTTTTTGGCTGGAAAAAGAAAGCTGGGAGAGCTTCACCAATTATGAAGCTATCGTGAATAGCGTTATCGGGAAACACCGCATGCTTGCCGTATGCTCCTATTCTCTGGATAAATGCCAGGCATCCGAAATCGTGGACGTGGTCAGTAATCATCAGTTTGCCATCATAAAGAAGGAAAGTAAATGGGTGTCTTTAGAATCTTCCGAGCGCAAGCAGGCGGAGGGGGCGCTGCGGGCAAGTGAGATTAAGCATAGAACGCTTCTTGAGAATCTTCCGCAAAAGATATTTCTGAAGGATGAAAATTTAGTTTATATTTCCTGCAATGAAAACTATGCCAGAGATTTGAAGATTAGGCCTGAAGAGATTGCTGGAAAAACTGACTATGATTTTTATCCCAAGGAATTAGCAGAAAAGTATAGAGCGGATGATAAAAGAATTATGGATTCTGGAAAAACAGAAGAAATCGAAGAGAAATATATCCAGGATCAAGAAGAGATATTTGTCTATACAAGTAAAACTCCCATCAAGGATGCGCAAAGAAATGTTGTCGGCATATTAGGTATCTTCTGGGATATCACCGAGCGTAAGCAGGCGGAGGAGAACTTAAAGTCATCAGAGGGAAAATATCGTTCCTTGGTACAAAATATTCCAGACGTAGTTTGGACGACTGACATAAATGGCAAAACCATTTTTATTAGTCCGAATGTAAAAGAAATTTATGGATATACATCTGAGGAAATATATAAGGGCGGTGATAGTATTTGGTTCGACAGGATTCATCCGGATGACGCAGAAAAAGTGAAAGGGGCTTTTATCTCACTTTTCGAAAAAGGAAGGTTGTTTGATGCTGAATACAGGATCCAGAGAAAAAATAAAGACTGGATTTGGCTGCATGATAGAGCAATAAATGTTTATGAAAAGAACGGCATAAAATATGCAGACGGTGTATTTTCAGACATCACCGAGCGCAAGCAGGCGGAAGTCACGGTAGTGGAAGAAAAAAATAAACTCGAAAAGTACCTTAGTGTTATCGGAGCTATCGTTGTTCTCTTTGATCAGGGCGGAAAAGTTCTTTTTATAAATAAAAATGGCTGCGAAATTTTAGGACACGAAATAAAAGATATTTTGAATAAAGATTGGTTTACTAATTTTGTTCTAGAAAAAGATAGGACCAGAGCAACGGCCGTTTTTGAAGGGTTAATAAAAGAAAAATCAGATAAGACTAAATATTTTAAAACCCATGTTTTAACCAAAAGCGGAAAACAGATAGCTATTAGTTGGGGCAGTGTTGTGGAAAAAGACGAAGCGGGCGAAATACGGACGGTTTTAAACACGGGGATAGACATCACGCAGCTTGAAGATGCGAAGATAACCATAAATCAGCTTGAGGAACTCAATAAATTGAAAGACGATTTTTTGAATATTGCTACCCATGAACTTAAAACTCCCTTAACTTCAATTATTGGCTTGAGCGAAGTAATGAATGGACAAAGCCAAGCTTTAAATCCCGAATCCCAAAAGTACATAAATATTATTAACGCCGAAGGCCATAAACTTAATCATATTATCAAGCGAATACTGAGAGTAACACGTTTTGAGAGCGACAGAGAAATTATTTTTAATGAAAAGATTAACTTGAAGAAGGTTATTTTTTCTTTTTTGCCTTCTTTGGAAGTGATGGCGAATAAAAAAGACGTAAAAATAGTTATTGATATAAAAGATAAAAATATAAATTTAATAAGCGACAAAGAGAAAATTTCAGAGGTAATTTATAATCTGGTTGATAATGCAATCAAATATGGACCGGGGAATCAGCCCATTACAATTGCTATACACAAACCAAAAAAAGAGTTGGTTAAAATTGAAGTGAAAGATCGGGGGCCGGGCATATCACCGGAATCACAGAAAAAAATCTTCGATAAATTCGTCCAGTTAGAACCTTTCCTTATCAGATCTCGGGACGGAACGGGTTTAGGTCTTTATATTTGTAAACTTATTGTTAATAGTCTTGGAGGAAAAATCGGGGTAAAAAGCGTTTTAGGTAAGGGTTCCAATTTCTTTTTTACTCTCCCTATTCAAAAAGATATTAAATCTTAGAGATATGAATCCACTAAATAAAACCGAGGTTGCCATTTTAGAAGAAATGAGTAGCGCGGTAGAGTTTTGAAATTTTACACTAAACTATCTACCAAATAGGTTCTAATATAGTCCACTCGCCGACCCTGGTATTTAGCTTTAAAAGATTGCCTTTTCGGCAATTTTTTGTTATGGTGAAAGCATATGAAAGAAGGAATTGAAAGATTAGAAACAGATAAAGAATTTAATAAAGTAGAAGAAAATTTAACTAAAAGCAGCGAGCTTCCAAGCGATCCGGAAGTAGAGCCTGTTAAGATTTTTCCATGGGAGGTAGCTTGGATAAAAAAACCCAACCCAGATAATCCGGAAGATATTAACGCATACAAAAAAATCGAAGCTCAACCCGCAATAAAAGAATGGATGGATAACGCAGATGAATTATCAACCACAGAAGAAGTTCAAGATATGTTTGCAGAAATCTTTTATGGCGTTTGTGGCGAAAAAGATAAAGGCGGTATGGAAGGATTTGTTTGGCTATATAAACCCGAGAAAGAAACGCTTAATAATTTAAAAAAGCGCAACTCGGTTGATCCTTCCGAATTTAAAGACGTTTTGGAAACAAGCTTTGCGCGGCTTGTTGATGAGAACATACCGAAAGAAAATCAAATAAGAGGACTTATTCCAAGCGCTATTCGGCAAATCTGTTTTTCTCTTCTTGAGAAAAATAAAAAAATGTTAATTACGGCCTTTACGGATCCCAAAAATTTACTTTCGGAAGGCGTATTGAAGAATGCGGGATTTGTGATTAAGGGAAAAACTTTTTATGACAAGGAGGCGGAAGAAGCATCAAAAGAAGACAATTTCTGGGTTTTGGATAAAAATGAATTGGAAAGAATATTGAAAAAGAAAAAAGCAAACTAAGCCAAGATTCCAGACCGCTCAAAGGATTGACAAATTACCATTATAGGTGTATAATTATGGTGTAGGGAAATACGTCCTACCAATTCGTTCTTAAGGAGGATAAAATGTCTAGGATGGTTGAAAAAATTCCCCTGGTAATTATAGGGGTGTGCTTGATCGGAATTGGCATTGCTGCTTTTATGAAGGCACAGGAGCAAAGCTTGCTCATCGCCAGGATCCCTTTATGGATCGCTACAGCAACTGCTGTTTTTTTCGGACTGTACATTGAGATCAATACGTTCAAGCGTAATCCCTAGTTTCAAGGGCAAAGGAGACCAGCGGTTAACCGTTAGAGTCTCCTTTTTAATTTAATAAGCCAAACAGGTTCTAATCCCAGTACTATAAATCTTTCAGATTTAACTACGGGATAAATCCAGTCCCCTCCAGAGGCGGGCAGGTACTCGCCGACCCGGGTAAAATCGTCTTTTAATTAAGGCGATTTTTTGATAGAATGAATTTATGAGAAAAAATTGGCACGCAATCTCGTTAGAAAACGTTTTTACCGAGACTGAAAGCAAAAAAGGTGGTTTCGCCAATTCGGAGGCGATAAAAAAACTCAAGGAATTTGGGCAAAACACTCTTCCCCAAGAAAAACCGTATTCAAAAATACGGCTATTTTTAAGTCAATTTCATAGTCCCCTAATGTATATTATGCTTGTAATTGTTGCCATTTCCTTTTTACTAAAACACTATTCGGACTCTATTTTTGTTGTCATTGTATTGCTCATTAACATTATAGTCGGTTTTTATCAAGAAAATAAAGCTAATCGATCACTTCTTGCGTTGAAAAAAATGGTCAAAATAAGAACGAAAGTCTGGCGAGACGGTTACGAAAAAGAAATTGATAGCGAAGAATTAGTAGTTGGTGATATGGTGCTTTTGAAAGCAGGAGATAAGGTGCCGGCAGACGGACGCATCATTGAATCAAGAAACTTAAAAGTAAACGAAGCAAGTCTCACGGGAGAGTCGCGGGCGGTCGAAAAGAAAGCTGCCGATACTGTCCTGGAATCCGCATCACTTCCCGAAAGAACCAATATGGTTTTTATGGGTACGATTGTGGAAGAAGGGAGAGCGACAATAATGGTTGTTGAAACCGGTATTAATACGCAAATCGGAGAAATTGTTTCGTTGCTCAAAAAAACCAAAGAACGTAAAACCCCGCTTCAGCAAAAAATTGCCAAACTCTCGAAAATTACCGGAGCATTTATCCTTTCCGTTATTTTCGCCATTGTTATTATCGGTTATTTTACGGAAAAATCTTTTGCCGATATTTTTGTCGTTTCGTTGGCCCTTGCGGTTTCAGCCATACCCGAGGGATTGCTTCCTGCCATTACCGTCATATTGGCCCTGGGTATGCGGCGTATTTTTAAGCACAACGGACTAGTAAGGAAACTTTCCGCAACAGAAACCCTGGGAAGCGTAACCGTCATCTGTACAGATAAAACAGGAACACTTACAGAGGGGAAAATGCAAGTGAGCCACATTTTAACGAGTACGAGAGAATTGATGAGTAATCACCTCAACGGACTTGCCAAAGGCGAAAATGCCAATGGTATCGAATCGCACATTTCGGCATTGAAAATCGCCACTCTGGCAAATGATGCTTTTGTGGAAAATCCAGATGCGGAATTGCAGGAATGGGTAGTACGGGGCAGGCCGACCGAACAAGCATTGCTTCTGGCGGGTATGCAGTCCGGTCTGAATAAAAAAGAGCTGGAAAAGCAATATCCCGTGCTGGACAGAATTACTTTTGAATCGGATTACAAATTCGCCGCAACGCTTCATCGTAAAGACGAGAATCAAAATATGCTTTATGTTATTGGGGCGCCGGAAGAAATTATCGTCCGTTCAGTTGATTTGGATGTTGACAGCAAAAAAGAAAAACTAGGCACGGTCGAGGCAAACAAATTAATAGCAAAATTGGAAACACTTACACAAAAAGGATTGCGAGTTCTCGCTTGTGCCCATAAAAATTATGACATCGAAGCAAAATACCAAAATCTTGCAGAATTAGTAAAAGAACTTTCGCTCGTTGGTTTTATCGCTCTCAAGGACCCGCTTCGTCAAGACGCCAAAGAATCAATCGCAATCACAAAAAAAGCGGGCATTCGTACGGTTATTGTTACGGGAGATCATAAACTTACTGCCAAAGCCATTGCCGAAGAAATTGGTCTTGAGGCGGGGAACGAAAACATAATTGAAGGCAAGGACTTGGAAATCATAAGTGACACCGAACTAAAAGAAAAAGCAAAATATATTTCTATCTATGCTCGTGTGTCTCCACGGCATAAATTACGAATCGTTGACGCACTTCAAGCCAATGGAGAAGTAGTGGCAATGCTTGGCGACGGCGTTAATGATGCTCCGGCCCTTAAATCCGCCGACATTGGAGTTGCCGTTGGTTCTGGCACGGATGTGGCGAAAGAAGTGGCTGATTTAGTATTACTGGACGACAATTTCAAAACCGTAGTTAAGGCAGTTGAACAAGGAAGAATAATTTTTGGGAACATTCGAAAGGTGTTTGTGTATCTTGTGGCGGATGATTTTTCCGAACTCTTTTTATTTTTAGGAAGCATGGCAATGGGGTTTCCACTTCCATTACTGCCAGCCCAAATTCTTTGGATAAATCTTGTTGAGGACGGTTTCCCGGATATCGCTCTTACCACCGAACAGGAAACAAAAGGAGTAATGGATGAAAAACCAAGAAATCCCAAAGAGCCGATATTAAATAAACCATTAAAACTTTGGATGGCCGCCGTTTTCTTTATTAGTGGTTTGGCGGCACTCTTTTCATTTTTCTTCTTTTGGAAACTCACTGGAGATTTGCATAAAACGAGAACAATAGTTTTTGCTCTTATGTGCATTGATTCTTTGATTTTTGCCTTTAGCGTTCGTTCATTCAAGAGAACAATTTTCAGAAAAGATATATTCTCCAATCGTTATTTGGTTGGCGGTGTGGCTATCAGTTTAATCTTGCTTATCGGAGCTATTTATTTTTCGCCATTACAAAAGCTTTTAGCCACCCAGCCTTTGGGCATAACCGAATGGCTTATTATTTTTAGCGTAAGCCTAGTAGAGATTATATTGATTGAACTTTTTAAGAAGAGAATTTTTTGCACCAAGCCGTTAAATAGAAAAAGAGAGGCGAGCTCAAACGGGTTCTAACTCAGTTCGGCTCTCTGTCTTAAGCCCTCTAATCATCTCCAACCTCCATCTTAACTCTTGAATAAACTCGGGGTTTTGAAGCGTTTTTAAGAGGTTAGTAATTATAACTTTTGACCACTGACCCATAAATTTTGTTTTCACAAAATTTAGGTAATTAGTATTTGGTAGTTAGTATTTTGGGAAAGGAAAATTTATCCCAAACTACAAATTACTCACACTCACACAAATCCGAGATTTTTCTCGGGTTTTTTGTATTGATTAAATTTAGGAAACGAGTTAAGATAAAAGTATAAAGATTAAAATTAAATTTATGGGGATAGAGGGAGGAATTGAAAAATTTGAATACGCAGACGAAAAAGAACGAGAAAGAAAAACAGCAGAAGAAAGATTAAAGAAAGTTATGGATAAAAAAGTAAGCGGTGTTTCTGTGGATAATTTGGGGGGTGTGGAGATTAAATTTAAAGATGGTTCCACCTTCCGCGTTAATAGTTGGGATGCGCTTGATGATAAACCTAATTTTGAAGGTATAGAAGTTTCTATTCCCGAAAAATCAAAGGAGGATGTTGAATGATTTCAAAATTAGTGAATGGATGATACGGTAAAGTGGAAATTTATACCAAACTATCTACTAAACAGGTTCTAATCCAGTCCACTCGCCGACCCGGCGATATGCTTATTATAACTTCTGAATTACCATTATTCACAGGTAAGGACTTGACAAGGTTTTTTAAATAGAATAAGATAGAATTACTATGAACACTACCCCTGCTTCGGCAAGGGTAGTTTTCTATTTTGGATAGTATTATAATGTATTTATATGAACGATATTCCTCAAAATAAAAAAGAAAGAGTTGCTATCTATATTGATGGAAGTAATTTCTATAATTATCTAAAAGATAAAGAAATAAACTTTCCCAAAGGGGTAAAATTTGATTTTAATGCTTTTGTTAAATTTTTATTAAATGAGCGAGAATGTGTTTCAAAAAGATATTATGTTGGTATTTTCAGAAATATAGACGGCAGTAAAAAAAGTGAAGAGCTAGTTAGGGGTCAACAAAAGTTTCTCTCCCGGATTGAAAACGACGGTTTTACAATTAAGCGGGGCAGAATTATGCGTCATACAGGCAAAGATTACAAAGAAAAGGGTACAGATGTTAAAATTGCTACCGATTTGATTATTGGAGCAGTTGATGATTTATATGATACAGCTATTATAGTTAGTTCTGACACTGACTTAATTCCGGCTATTAAGTATGTTAAATATAAGAAGAAAAGATTAGAATACGTCGGATTTTCTCACGTACCATCATTCGGAATGCAGAAATATGCTGATTTTTCAATTCTTTTACTACCTAAAGATATTGAGAATTTTAAAGAAAAAACATTGTTATAATATTAAATGATTATTGTATAAAATCCGAGATTTTTCTTGCCTGCCTTGGGCATGGTCTCGGGTTTTTTGTGTTATAATTAAAGTACATGATAAAAAAAATAAAAAAGATTATGGTAACGGGCGCAGCAGGACAGATTGGCTCCGAATTAACGCCGATTCTAAGAGAAAGATATGGCGATGACAATGTTCTTGCTACGGACATTGTTGTTAAGAAAGATAATGCGGGCTTTTTTGAGTCCGTCGATGTAACTGAAAAAGCAAGTATTGAGGAGGCGGTAAAGAAGCACAGAATTGATACGATTTATCACTTAGCGGCAGTACTTTCGGCAAAAGGAGAAGAAAACCCTGCCCTTGCCTGGAATGTTAATATTAACGGAGTTTATAATATTTTGGAGGTAGCGCGAGAATATAAAATAAACAGGATTTTCATTCCGAGCTCCATTGCTGCTTTTGGTCCCGAGACCCCTCGTGATAATACTCCCCAAGAAACTATTTTGCGACCGAAAACAATGTATGGTCTGACTAAGGTGGCTGGTGAACTTCTCGGCGATTATTATGTGCAAAGTTTTAATATTGATGTTCGGGGTTGTCGGTTTCCGGGCATTATTAGTCACAAGACATTGCCTGGTGGAGGCACAACCGATTATGCGGTAGAGATTTTCTTTGCCGCGGTAAAAAATAAAAGATACACCTGTTTTTTACGGGAAGATACCGTTCTTCCTATGATGTATATGCCGGATTGTTTAAGGGCGGCCGTAGATTTAATGGAAGCGGATTTTTCTCATCTTAAGCACCATACCGATTTTAATGTTTCCGCAATGAGTTTTTCAGCGGGAGAGCTGGTGGAAGAAATTAAAAAACACATTCCTGAATTCGTGTGTGAATATAAGCCGGATTTCCGGCAGAAGATTGCCGATTCTTGGCCAAAATCAATTGATGATTTTTCTGCTCGAGAAGAATGGGGATGGAAGCCGCAGTACGATTTGGCCAGCATGACCAAGGATATGTTGCAAGTGTTAAGCAAAAGACAAAAAGGAGGAACATTGAACTATTAGTGAGTCTTGGAAATTTTATGTAAGTATGACCACCGCATGATGTGAACCATGAATCGTCTCATCGTGCGAGCGTTAGATGTTTATTAACCAGGTTCTCTGCCCGAACTTGTCTATTTTCAAAAAATCCGGCCGCGAGGGGTCGGATTTTTTGCTTTAAATTTTTGAAAAATTTAAAAAGTCTATTTGGAAAGATGCTTTGAAATGAGTTTCTGCATTTCGAACATATCCACTGTTCCTTTCCCGCCGAAAACTGCTTTCAAATTCGCATCGGCATTGATATTGCGCTTGTTGTTTTTGTCCTGAAGGTCGTGCTTGTGGATATATACCCAGAGTTTTGAGACAACTTCTGGTCTGGGCATTGGGCCACTGCCAATAACCATAGCCAGTTCTTCGCTGACTTTTAATGGTCTCATGAACGCAGCATTGGGTTTTCTTTTTGCCATAAATTTATTTTAATTATTAATTATTATCAAGGCATTCGCCTCTATAAGCATATTATAAGGCATAAATAAATAATTTCAAGGGTTTTACGGGTTTTTGGGTTTTTGGCGATTTTTATTTACATCAGACCAATTGAAATGATATAATGGTAATTCAATGGTCGAATATTAATCAATATTTAACAATTAATAAATTCACCCCGTTAAACCCCCGCGTTGCGGGGAGCTGCAAAGCAGCAGTTTAATGGGGTAAACAAAATATATGAAAGGATTTGTGGATAATATCGAAAAAGAAACTCTGAAAAATAATAATTTTCGCAAAGTGCTTTATAGCGCAAAACACAGCCAGTTGGTGTTAATGAGCCTTCAGCCAAGAGAAGAAATCGGAATGGAGGTTCATCTTGACAATGACCAATTTTTCCGTTTCGAAAAAGGGCAAGGCAAATGCATTATTGACAACAATGAATATGAACTTAAAAACGGCACGGCAATTGTCGTGCCGGCCGGTAGCCAGCACAACATTATCAATGTTTCCGCTACGGAAGAACTCAAACTTTACACTATTTATTCTCCGGCTCATCACAAGGACGGCATCGTGCGCGCGACCAAAGAAGAGGCCGTGGCTAACGAAGCGGAATTTGACGGCAAAACCACAGAATAATCGAAAACATTTAAAAATTCAAAAATCCTTGACTTGGTCAAGGATTTTTGATAGATTAGAAATACCATTTTTACACCTTAAAGGAGGAAAAAATGAAAAAAGCTCTTTTAGTTCTTTTTATTGCGGTGATTTTTTGTGCAATTGCCATATCGCAAATATCCTATTTTCAGAATGCGGTATATGACGACAACTATTTTGAAGCCGCGGAAAGAATTGTTTTTCTTTCGGCCAACGAGGCGAACCTCGGTATTATTCCCAAACAAGGGAAAAGTCTGGATATCAGATTCAGGTATTCGTTCGGCAAGGATATTATCATCTTATCAGGAATGACTGCAGCGCAGGATTATTACAATGTCAAAGATGTTTTAGAAATTCCTTTCTGGGATTTCAATTTCCCGTCTTTCAGTTATTGGCTGGAATACAAGGAAAGCAATGAAACTGTTTGGAAGTCCACAGCCAAAAGAACAGTAAAAACGCCTCTTAGACCGCTCACAGACAAGTTCGAGTTTATTTTTCTTAGCGATAACCATCTATCCGACGATGACAATCATGAAAAAGGCGCCTGGAGAATTGAAGATCCCGTGCTTCAAGATCTGCGATTAAGCAGTGATTATGTCCCCTTCTTTTTCAGCGAGTTGATAAAGAATCCATTTTATACTCCCAGAGGCGAACTTTCTTATTTGATGAACGGATTTTGTCTGGCAAGCACCCTTTACCAGATACAGCAGAAAGAAAATCCCGATTTGATTTTCGATCTCGGCGATACGGGCATCGGCTTTCCCCACAAATGGCCGGGTTTGGGCCTCAAAGATCAGTTTGCCGCCACCCCTGAAGATATCGAGGCATACGAGAAAATCTTCCGACTTGGCCAAAGAAAAATATTTTCCGCGCTTTCGCCCAATATACCGATTTATTGGGTAAGAGGCAATCACGACCAGGAGTCAGGATTCAATCACACCAGAGAAGCGGCAACGCGTTACCGAATAAAATATTACAAGCATCCGGGCTTGAATTACGGTGGTTCGATTGAGGAAAATTACTACTATGTATTTTGGGGAAATGCGGGAACGGAGTTTGTGCCGATCGATCAAAAAGCAGTTAAGAAAGGAAGCGTGCTGTTCGTGGTCTTGGATGTAATGCGCTACAATTCCGATTTGCCAAAGAAACCAGAAGACTGGACGCTCGGAATCGAGCAGAAAAAATGGCTGGAAAAAGTTTTGGAATTTGATGCTGATTGGAAATTCGTTTTGGCCCACCACGTACTTGGCGGCTGGCCCAGTGGTTCGGATGAAACCGACACAAGTTATGCTTACGGCAGAGGTCCGTTGTTCACGAAAGACGATTATAAGGATTTTTCTCAAAATCCCGATGCAATTGAACAAGTCGGACTGACAAAACTGATGCTGGAAAAAGGAGTGGATGCCTTTATTTACGGCCATGACCACATATTTCATTCGAAGATCATCGGCATTAATTCCAAGGGCAGAAAAATGCGTAGCATTTGCGTCGGTTCTCCCAAATATGTCGGCGAACGGGACTGGTACAAAGGCGCGTATTGGCGAAAGTATTACGGCGATTACGGCAGATACGGTGATTACGGCGTAGACTGGGCATCGACAAAAGCAGATTTTTATGGACCTTCGGGCTATACCAAAATAACCATCACCAAAAATGGAGCAGAAGTCAGCTACATTTGCTCGGCTTACCCTCATCGTTTTACCAATATCCCGGATTCGGTTCGAGTCGGCGATTGCGTACAAAAATTTATTTTTTAAAAAACGTTTAAGGGGCGGCTTCGCCGCCCCTTTTTCTTGCCAAAAAATTAATTTTCGTGTAAATTGAGATATTATGCCTAGTAGTGAATTTTCGACTGCTGCTGGGCAGCGATAATAATTTTAATTAGTCGAAAATCTACTACTGGGTATGATTAATTACAATGATTTGAAACCGGGTACGGTTTTTATTTTGGATGGCCAGCCATATCAGGTGGTCGAGTTTAGTTTTTTGAGAATGCAGCAAAGAAAGCCCGTTGCCCAGACAAAAATAAAAAATCTGATTACCGGTAAGGTAATCAGCCGTAATTTCCAGCATACAGAGAGTTTTGCAGAAGCGGAAATCAAATATCGGGAAGTAAAATTTTTGTACAATCATCCCGATAGAAAATCTTCGATTTCCAACGGGACAAGTCGGGGAAGGTTTATTTTTTGCGAAATCAGTGATCCGTCCAAAAGACTTGAAATCAGCGAAGAGCAAATTGGTGAAATGGCCAAATTCTTGAAGCCGAACAGCAATATCCAAGTAATGGAATTCGAGGATAAAATCGTGAATGTTCTTTTGCCGATTAAAATGGAATTCAAAGTTATCGAAGCGCCGCCGAGTATCAAGGGGAACACTGCCCAAGGCGGGGTTAAAGCAATCAAACTGGAAACCGGCGCCTTAATCAACGTTCCTTTGTTTATCGAAGAAGGCGATATTATCAGAATTAATACCCAGACCGGGGAATATGTCGAAAGGGTTGAGAAATCAAAATAATTTTTAGAGCATTAAAAAATCTCCCGCAGCGCGGGAGATTTTTAATTTATCCGATGTGTTTTTTAATTAAATCCTTCATTTGCGCAACATTGTCCTCTTTTTGTTGTAAAAACCTTGTCCAGAATTCTTTGCACTCCTCGCAATTTCCCGCATCGCCGATATAATATCTCTTTACTCGCCAAATAGATTTTTGTTCCTGGGTCAACTGTAGCATTAAATTGTAAAGATTGTTGTCCATAAGCTTGCTCTGTTAAATGTCGCCATTGGCGACCCCGCTTCGCAGGATTTAACAGGGTGAATTTAATTATTATAGTTTTATTATAGCAAAAATTAGAAGATTATGTTAATTTTAATTTATGACCGATATCATTATCCAACCTTTTCTTTTGGGGATTTCCGTGGGGATTTTTTGTTTTACCTATTGCGTGCCGTTTATCGCGCCGTATTTGGCTTCGGAAGAAAGAAAACTATCCAAAAACTTCAAGATAATTTTGCAGTTTATTTTCGGCCGTCTTGGCGGCTATATTCTTTTTGGCGCGATTTTCGGTTATTTGGGAGAAAAAATTTCCAATCAGACAGTAAATCTGATTTTAATTGTTTCTTTGATGGTTTTAGCAATTATTTTAATCATTTATTCTCTAGGGCTTCTAAGGTCAAAAGGCTTTTTTTGTCTTGCCCATTCACCTTTGATAAAAGGTGGAGGGTCGGCCAAATATCTTAAATTCAGGGAAAAATCACCGCTTTTGATGGGATTTTTGATGGGCATAAATATTTGCCCGCCGTTTTTGATGTCTTTGGCCTATGTTTTTACTTTACACAGCGCTTTGCGCGGAATAATTTATTTTTTGATGTTTTTTTTGGGAACAACGCTTTATTTTCTGCCCGTGACTTTTTTGGGATATTTGGGAAAGATGAAAGAATTTCGCTTCATTGCCCGGATTGCGGGTTTGATTGTTGGTTTTGCCTTTTTAATCTACGGGATTTATTATATTATTAGAGGACTGACAATATTTCACGCGATTTGAGCTCAGATTTATTTTACATGTCGACACGTGTCGTTCCGACCACAGTCGGAACGCACTAATTCTCAGCCCCGCGTGGCGGGGCTTCCGAAAATGTCTCAGTGTAAAATAAATCTTCGCTAATTGAAAATTAAGTAATTGAAACATTTATGAAGAAATTATTTGCCGTAATATTTTTAATTTTAATCGTCGGCTTGGCCGGGTATTTGATTTTTTCGCGGGAAAAGGGAATTAAACAAGAGAATAATGCCGAAGGTTTTTATCAAGCAAAATTTTACGAGAAATTAGCCAATGGTATGGTGCAGTGCGGCTTGTGTCCGAATCGCTGTATTCTGGCCAAGGAACAGATTGGATTGTGTAAAGCGAGAAAAAATATCGATGGCGAACTTTATTCTTTGAATTACGGAAATGTTGCTGCCCAGCATGTTGACCCGATCGAGAAAAAGCCATTTTTCCATTTTTTGCCCGGAGCAGATGCTTATTCGATTTCCACCACGGGCTGTAATATGCGCTGTTCTTTTTGTCAAAATTGGAATATTTCTCAAGTTTTTCCCTGGGAAGTTCAGACAACCAAAATGACGCCGGAACAAGTGGTAAACGATGCAATTCAAAGCGGAAGCGAAATAATTGCTTTTACCTATAATGAGCCGATTGTTTATTACGAATATGTTTTTGACGTGGCGAAATTAGCTCATGAAAAGGGGTTAAAAACAGTAATCGTCAGTAACGGTTATATTAACCCCGAGCCACTAAAAGCATTATTGCCCTATATCGATGCTTACAAAGTTGATTTAAAAGCATTTAAAGAAGAATTTTACCAGAAGTTTACCGGCGGACATTTGGCGCCGGTTCTGGAAACAATAAAAATCATTAAAAACAGCGGGGTTTGGCTGGAAATCGTGAATTTGTTGATTCCCGGAGAAAATGACAGCGAGCAGGAAATCAGAGAAATGGCGAAATGGATAAAAGAAAATGTCGGTGATGATGTGCCGTTGCATTTTTCCGCGTTTCATCCGGAATATAAGCTTCAGGATTTGCCGCCCACCCCATCTGAAACTCTGATTAAAGCTCGGCAGATTGCGATGAGCGAAGGTTTAAAATTCGTTTATACGGGAAATATTATTTATCCCGAAGGCGAAACAACCTATTGTCCGGATTCAAAACAAACCGTTATTCAAAGACAGGGTTATATGATAAGCCAAAATAATTTAAATGACGGTAAATGTTCCGACGGCGAGATAATCCCCGGTATTTGGAAATAACATGAAAAAAGTTATAATTTTTGTTATATTTATATTAGTGGTTATTGGTCTGGCTTTGGCTATAGACCAGGGATTATTTAAGGATATGAAAAAACAAAACAAAGAAGAAAATATATTTACCCCGAGCGAAGTCGAGGGGCCAATCAGAAAACCAGCAGTGGCCGGGACTTTTTATCCCGGAAATGCGGATGAGCTCAACTCAATGATTGACGGGTTTTTACAAAAAGCCGAATTACCGAAATTAGAGTCATATGTTAGAGCTTTGATTGTTCCGCACGCTGGTTATGTTTATTCGGGCCAGGTTGCTGCTTATGCTTATAAAGCTTTAATCGGACAAGACATCGATCGAGTGATTATTATCGGCAATAGTCATCAGGAATATTTTGACGGCGTGTCGATTTATCCCAAAGGATATTTCGAAACCCCGTTGGGCAAGGTTGAAATTGATGCGGACTTTGCCCAGAAATTGATGGGTGCGAGCGATAAAATTTATTTCAAGGAAAGCGCGCATTTACAGGAGCACTCTTTGGAAGTGCAATTGCCGTTTTTACAAAAAGTTTTGCCCGCCCAAGGCGGGCAAGCCAGCGGCTGGAAAATCGTGCCGATTATTTTGGGCAATCAACCTGGCACAGCCGATATTTTAATCAATGCTTTGAAGGATTTAATTGACGACCATACTTTAATTATTGCCAGTACTGACTTATCGCATTATCCGAAATACAAAGACGCGCAATATTCCGACAATAAAGTAATTCAGGCCATTTTGAGCGGCAAAAGAGAAAGTTTAACCAGAATAATTTCCGAGTTGGAAAAGGAAAATATTTCCAATCTGCAAACCTGCGCTTGTGCTGACGGCGCCATAGAAGTGGTGATGGGTTTGACGGAGGGGAAAAACTCTAAATTATTGAAATCCGCCAATTCCGGAGACGTAACTGGCGACAAATCGCAAGTAGTGGGTTATGCGGCAATTGTTTTTACCAGCGACAAATCGGAGAGCGAATTAAACAAAGACCAGCAAAAAAGATTGCTGGAAGTCGCCAGACAATCGGTCGAAGAATATATCAAAAATGGAAAAATTTCAGAAATCAAAGAGAGCGATTCTTCATTGAATAAACCATTGGGCGTTTTTGTAACCCTGAAAGAATACGGAGAATTGCGGGGCTGCATCGGAGTTTTTACCGGAGATGTTACTGAGCCGCTTTATAAGGTTGTTTCCGAAATGGCGATTTCCGCAGCTGTAAATGACCCTCGGTTTAATCCCGTAACCAAAAATGAATTGGATAAATTGGAATACGAAATTTCGGTTTTAAGCTCCCTGGAGAAAGTTGATTCCTATAATGATGTTGAGATTGGCAAGCACGGAGTAAGAATTGTCAAAGGTTCGCGTTCAGGGGTTTTTCTGCCCCAGGTGGCGACAGAAAATAATTGGAACAGAGATACATTTTTGAGTGTTTTGTGCACACAAAAAGCCGGCTTACCGGCTGACTGTTATAAAGACAAAGATACGCAGATTTATATTTTCACTGCTCAGGTTTTCAACGAGGAGGACGCGAAATAATTAGAGGAATCAGAATTAAAAAATTCAATATTCCCAAAAAGATTAAGGATTGATAAATGCCGAAAATTGGCAAAATAAAGATGCTGGTCAGAAATGCGCCGAGACAGGAACCGATTAAATCAGCGCCGTAAATGATGCCGACTTTTTTAGAGGCATCGTTTTTATTTTCCAGATACAATTTATTGACAATCGGGAATTCGAAACCAACAATAGCGCCGATGCTCATTGCCGAA
>Ga0315285_10000071_pt1 | contig 96495 bp, 72 predicted proteins | sample YL17G09_36_MG_FD_203698 | JGI IMG/M metagenome (GOLD analysis project Ga0315285, IMG submission 203698) | Sediment microbial communities from Yellowstone Lake, YNP, Wyoming, USA - YL17G09_36 | ecosystem: Environmental > Aquatic > Freshwater > Lake > Sediment | place: USA: Wyoming | collected... | reverse complement strand
CAACGCTTGCAGCAGGGCCTTTCGGCCAAACCGCCATGGCGCGGGGCCAGTGTGGCTCGCTACACCTTCACTGTACGAGACTTTCACTCGCTACACCTTGCCGGCTTTCCCCGGCGCTGTCTCCCTTCCGTCCCTTTCTTCCTCCAGACTCCAGACTCCGGACTCCAGACTCCTTTTGATCGCTTTTCCCGCCAAAAACCATATAATGGGTGCAAGGACTCCGGAGTGTAATGTTGGAAAGCATGTGCGACTCCGACTTGATGCTGCGCGTCCAGTTGGGTAACGAGAGGGCATTTGCCGTCCTTTACCGGCGGCATTACCGCGCGCTGTTGGATTTCTTTTTTTCAATGAGCCGCAACACCCAGGCGGCCGAAGACCTTTGCCACGAGACGTTTCTGCGTCTTTGGCGGCTCCGGCTGCGCTACCGGCCCATCGGCTCCTTCCGCGCGTACCTGTTCACCATTGCACGGAACATTTGGATGGAATCATTCCGCACAACATTGCGCGACCGGCGCCTCGGCGCTGTTCAGCCCATGGAAGAAATCGAACGGTTGCCCGGGACGGACCGCCTGCCCGACGAGGCGGCCCAGAATGCCGAGTTGATGGATCAAATAACGACCGTGCTCGACCAGTTGCCCGACGAGCAGCGCATGGCATTCGTGCTGCGGACGGTGCAGGGGCTCTCGCTCGAGGAAATCTCCTCGGTGATGCAATGCCCGCTCAACACTGTCCGCTCGCGCCGGCTGCTGGCGATCCGGCGTCTTCGCGACGCCCTGCGCGGCATTCTGGTGTTATAGGATTTGTACCGCGGCCTTATTGCCGCATTTGGAGAGGCCTTATGGACTGTAAACTGGTAAGTTCAAAGCTTGTGCAGTACCTCGACGAGGACCTGCCCACACCCATTTACCGGCAAATCACCGACCACCTCGACCACTGCTACCTCTGCGCCGAGCAATACCACGGGCTGGTCCGCGTCACCGAGCTCGCCCGCCAAACCCTTCGCTGCCCCGTATACCGGGATAATTACGACTCGCTCCGCACGCAATTGCGCCGGCAGCCCGAGCCCGCCGACATCCTTTACTTCCCCCGAAGACTTCGCGTACTAAGGACGGTGCTGACGGGCACCGCCGTCACCGCCGCCGTCTTGCTGTTTGTCGCGGCCGTCGGCCTCCCCGCTATCGAAGCTATCCAGGCCATCGATGCCGTTATGGACGCCGAGGTCACCGGCAGAGGTCCCGTCGCCGACCCGGCCCAGGCACGAGGACACTCTCTGCTCGCATGGAGCAGCCAGATCCGTTGGGCGGAAAGGCTGTCATTGGATTTGAAAGAAGCGCCCGAACAGCCTGCCCAGGAACAGCCGTCTGTCCAGGAACCGATGACGCGCGCTCTGCCGGGCACTCCCCCGAGCGCTGTTTTGCCGGCGTTTTGCGCGTCGCGCGTGATCGTATTGGCCTGAATGACGCATTGTAACGACAGGTGCTGAGACCGAAAGGTTGGTGAACATGCCGCTCTTCAAATACCGGGCAGTCGATGGCGAGGGCAACCCCGTCGACGGAACCATGGAAGGCCCGTTTGCCCACCAGGTCGTCGTCGCTCTCCAGCAACAGGGGCTCGCGGTCAACGCCGTCAGCAGAGTCGGGCGGGAAAAACTCCCCGTCACCTCACGAAGACTCTCCTGGCATGACATCGAGCAGCTTAACAGCCAGTTGCTCATGGCCACCAAATCATCCCTGCCGCTCGCCCCGTCCATCGCTGTCATGGCACACGAACTCGACAACCCGAGAATCAAACCCGTGCTCGAAGACGTCCGCCAGCAACTCGAGGCCGGCCACTCGCTCGAAGAAGCCCTCAGCAGGCACCCCAGGGCGTTCAGCCCCGTCTATCGCGCCCTCGTCTCAGCGGGCGAAACCGCAGGAAACCTGCCGGGCGTATTCCGCGCGCTCGCCGACTACTCACGATCTATGACCGACTTCAAGAGCAACATCCAACTGGCCTTGATGTACCCCGTCCTGGTAATTGCGTTTGCCGCGTTCGTCATTGCGGGTTTGCTTTGGAAAGTAGTCCCGCAGTTCGCGGACATTTTCGATGACTTCGGCGCAGGTCTTCCCGCGCCGACACAGTTTCTCATGAACCTGAGCGATGCGCTGAGATATCACGGCTTCTTGATTCTGTGCGCCCTCGTGTTGCTCGCAGCGGTCTTCATCGCCTTCTACATTAACGGCCGCCGCGGCGAACGCCATTACTGGGCCGACTGGCTCAAACTGCGGATCCCCGTCGTGCGCCGCCTCTACATGCTCACATCCGTCATGCAGTTCACCCGCGCCTTTGCCCTCCTCCTCGAGGCCCGCGTGCCACTCCTCGAAAGCCTCGAACTCGCCGGAGCCGCCGCAGGAAATGCCGTTCTCCACAGGCGAATGCGAATGGCCGCACGCGATCTCAACGCCGGCTCGTCCATCGGTCAGGCGCTCGAGAAAGCCAGGATCTACGACAGCGGCTCGTGCTGGCTCATCGCCAACGCCGAAAAAAACGGCAATCTCGAAGAAACGCTCGAGGCGCTCGCCGAAGAACATGCACGCGCTCTCAGTTATCTCTACCGTTCTCTCACCACCATCATCGGACCCGCTATCGTCGTGTCCATCGGCCTGGTGATCGGCTTCATCGTGGTGGCGCTCTATCTGCCCATCTTCTCGTTGGGCGACACAATATCAGGCATGTGATGATGAAAAAAGACTGGCACACAATTCTGCATTCCAGCCTCGGCGACCTCGCCCACGGCAGAACCAGCGAGTTCCTGCAGCCGAGGCTGTTCGTCCGCGGGGAAAAAAAGTCGGCCATAAAAGCGCCGCGCATGCTCAAGCGAATGCGCGTCTTCTACATCATCAGCCTGCTCGCAAGGCTCGTCAAAGCCAATGCGCCACTCGCTCAAGGGCTCGCCGCCGCGTCCGCCAGCGCGCCATCATGGGGGCTCGGCCGCGCATTGTATACCCTGTCCCGCGACCTCGAAAAAGGGCTGAGCCTCGATCAGGCCATGCGGCGCCAACCAGCCGTTTTCCCGCCCATCTACGCCGATCTCGTCGAGGCCGGACAAAAAACCGGCACCCTCGAACAAACGTTCACCCGAATCATGAACGACATGACCGATAAAAGAACCGTTGCACGTGAACTTAAAGGACTGATGGCCTATTTCGCCGTTATCCTGCTGGTTTTTGTCGTCTTTTCGCTGTTCCTCAACGCAAGAGTCCTCCCCGCCTTTGACGAAATCGCCCGCGTAATAGATGTTCCCGCCGGGTACGTGCCCTGGCGGACATATCAGGTTTCCCTGGTCATTAGGTCCTATTGGGTATGGTATACGGCCGGCGCGGGCATTGTGGCCGCGACCCTGATTGTGTTGGGCGCCTTATCCCGGTTTGGCGGTCGGTTTGCGCTCCCACGGCACATACGGCGGCTTGTCAGCCAAATCGGCCTGCGCCTCCCCTTGCTGGGCCGCCTGGTGAAATCCGCCAACATCGCCACCTCGACCCAAATGTTTGCCCAGCTTGTTGAAGCCGGCGTGCCGCTCGATGCCGCGCTCGATGATCTCGCAGAAGCCAGCATCAATCCGTCGTTTGCATCGTCGTTCCGCCGGATGCGCGACAAAATCCGGCAGGGCGCGCCCCTCTCGCAGGCCGCCGAATCAGAAACCCGCCTGCTCCCGAAATCGTTCGCCGTCGCCGCCGCCAATGCTGAATATCACGGCGACCTCCCCGGCGCGCTTCGTAACCTCGCCGTATTCTACCGCGCCAGGGCATTCAGGCAAATGAAAATGGTCAAGCCCGTCTTGATGCCAGTCCTTATATTCATCCTCGGCGGCCTGGTGTTCACTCAATATGCAGGAACATTCGTCGCCGCTATCAACATGGGCGAAGTGATTATGGGAGGCATGTAGAAATGCGAAACGCGAAATGATAAATAAAACCAATGCGAAATGCGAAACGCGGAATGATAAATAAAAGCAATGGTGAGTGGTGAGTGATGAATGATGAATATAGGGAAAATTACTAAGTGGCGCATTTGAGATGCATCGAGAGAGAGCCGGAAGACTCGAGCCCACCCAAGGGTTTCGCGGAGATTGAGGCGGAACTGGCGGGGCTGCTCGAAACCGGCGACGACGGCGCGATCAGGATGGTCGACGCCGCGCTCGCACACGCCGCCGCGCACAACGCCAGCGACGTCCACCTCGAGCCTTGGCGAGACACCTCCACCGTCCGGTTCCGAATCGACGGCATCCTTCACGACGTCGCACGCCTTCCCCGCGCGCACCACGAAAAAATCGCCGGTCGAGTCAAGATCCTCGCACGAATCATCTCGTACGTCAAAGACACGCCGCAAGACGGCCGGATCGAACCGGACGCCACACCCTGCGGAATGGCGCTCCGCGTCTCGACGTTCCCGACGGTCGAGGGCGAGAAAATTGTGATCCGCGTGCTCGATATGGGCCACGCCCTTTTCTCGATGGACGCGCTGGGGTTTGATGCACAAACAGTCGAGGCTCTGCGCAACCTCGTCATGCGGCCCAACGGCACGATCCTCCTCACCGGCCCCGCATCGAGCGGAAAAACAACCACCATCTACTCGCTGCTCAACGAAATCTTGCTGCGCCGAAACCCCGTGCCGCATACGGTCACCATCGAAGACCCGGTCGAGTGCCGCCTCGGCCGCATCAGCCAATCGCAAGTCAACACACACGCCGGGTTTACCTACGAGGCCGCCCTCAAGGCCCTCCTGCGGCAAGACCCCGAGGTCGTCATGCTCGGCGAAATCCGAGATCCCGAGACCGCCCGCGCCGCTATTCAAGCCGGGCTCACCGGCCATCTCGTTATCAGCACCATCCATAGTGGGACAGCGGCGGGGGTGTTCACGCGTCTGTTGGACATGGGCGTCGAGCCATACCTGGTTGCGTCGTCAATCACGGGCGTCCTCTCGCAGCGCCTCCTGCGCCGCACCTGCCCGGATTGCGCGCAACCCTACCCGCCCGACCCGGCGCTCGCCGCCCGGTTGGGGCTGTCCGTCTCCGGTGAGGGGCAGCCCATCTCGAACAGCGCCGTGAACCTCCCCTCCCCACCCCTTTTCAGGCGCGGGGCCGGATGCCCCGCCTGCCTCGGCATCGGATACCGAGGCCGGATGGCGGTCGGCGAATTGCTCCTCGTCAACGAGGACATTTCAAACCGCATCCTGTCTCGACCGCGTACCTCCGATCTCAACGACGCCGCGCTCGCCGCCGGCATGCGGCCCCTCTGGCAGGACGCCGCCGCCAGGGTCGCCGCCGGCCAAACCACCGTCGAAGAGATCGCCCGCGTGATCGGCCCAGACCCACGGGAGGCAAAATGATCAGCCTCCGCAGACATACAAGGCAAACCACCGCCGGATTCAGCCTGCTCGAGCTGACCGCCGCCCTGTTTATCCTCGCCGTCGGCCTGTTCGGCACGCTCCAGATGTACAACGTCCTCGCGGGCAAACTGCTCCACGTTCAGGAGTCCGGAATCGCCGCCCGAGCGCTCAACGCCGAAATCGAAACACTCCGCGCACTGCCCTTTTCCCAACTGACCGACCGAGAGAACGCCCCCTTCGTCTCGCAACCATTCGGAACCGACAATCTCGTCAACCTTACCACACGCCTGACGATCCAGCCCCACCCCGACTCCAGGCTGAAGCTCAAGCAAGTGACCGCCACGATACTCTGGACCGGCGAACACGGCCGAAAGATTGAAAAATCCATTACGACCCTCGTCGCCGATAAGGAGGCGCCGCGATGACGTCCAGAACTGTCAATAAAACCGGCGTCACGCTGCTCGAAGTCCTCGCCTCGGCCGCCGTACTGGCGGTGCTCGTAAACATCATCATCGGCGTCATGCTCGCCGGCAACCGTCTCAGCGCAACCGGTATCGCCACACTCGACCGGCTCCAATGCTCGACGGACATCCGCGAGACGTTTGCCCGCGACGTCAAATCCTCGTTCGGCGTGGCCGCCTCCGTTCTCACTTATGCCACAACCCGGAACCAACTCGTGCTCGAACTGCCCCCGCTCCCCGAAAAACCCCGCGCACCACGCTACGCCGTCTACGGCCTGCTGAAATCCAAACGCCACCTCGACCGGCTCGAATTCACGCTCGATAAAGGCTCGCCCTCCATCGAATCGTTTCAGACGTTCCCCATGGACCTCGAAGGATTCCGCGTCGATCACGACAAACGCCTCGTATCCGTCGAACTCGACGCCGACCAGACCGGCAACCGGCCGCTCCCGACCGGCTGCAAACGAAAACCGCCCGTAACCTACCGGTTCACGGCAGCGGCGCGCAGCAAAACAGGAGGCCGCACATCATGAACAACAACCGCGGCGCCGCTATGCTCCTGGCCCTTGGGGTTCTGGCCATCATGACCATATCTCTGTCCGCTGTCCTGACATGGTTCCACGTCACCTTTAACTACACAAACCTCGAGGAAACCCGGCAGACGTGTTCACATATCGCAGAAGCCGGACTCGACAAGGCCCTCGCGGAGTTGCAGGCAGGCAACCGCACCTACTCCGGCGAAACCGATACGCCCCTGGGCGACGGCTCGTTCTCCGTCGCCGTCGCCCCGGCCGGCCGGCCCGGCTGGCTCGCCATACAATCTACCGGCACGCTCCCGCGTGGCGCCGCCTCCGTCGTCGTGCGCCTGCGCGAGGAAGTCCAACTCGACCCCGCCGGAAATGTCCTGGCGATCGAATGGCGAGAGGTACGGCCATGAACAAGAAAGGATTCACACTCATCGAACTGCTGTTCGTGATCGCCCTGATTGGCATTCTCGCAGCCATCTTGTTGCCGGCCCTCGCCCGAGCCCGCGAAAACGCACGCCGGATCTCCTGCATGTCCAACCTCAGCCAAATCGGACTCGTCCTCCACATGTTCGCCGACGAACACAACGGGAAACTCCCATGGAGCGGCGGGAAAAACAACGCAGACTGCCTCCTCCGGCTCAACGGCAAGTATTATGAAGATGAAAGCATCTTCTGCTGCCCTTCCGATTCCTCGGCCGACTTCCGTTACAAGGCTGGCGATGAAAACACGCCCCCGTTCTCTGCGGTACTCGGCGACGTTTGCGGCGTTCGCGCCAGCTACGACTATTTCGGCGCGTATACCGAAGCGCCCATCACACTGCCCCCGCCCCAGTACCCCATCCCGCGCATCCCCGTCATGTGGGACATCACCGGCGACCCGCAAGACGCCAACCACGGCCCCGGCGGCGGAAACGTCCTGTGGCTGGACGGGTCTGTCGAGTTCATCCTCTGGCACGATTGGGCCGCACCCAACTTCCCTTACAGACCAAAAGACATCGCCTACCAGCAGCCTGGCCCCCCCGAAGAGATTGAGATCCCGCGGCCGGAGACCCGCGAGCCATTTACGCGCCACCAGCCTCCCAACGCCAAGTCGGCCGAAGAAGCATTAAAGGCCTGGAAAGGGCGCGTTAAGGAGAAGGCGGCTTCTCAAAAATCGGGCCGGCGGCAGTGACGGTGCGGTGGGGTCGCGCTCCCGCGCGACCGCTATTCCAGCACACACCCAGGCGCTCACTCCAACTGTCTTGCAAGCTCTGGCCTCAATCTTGCACAATCTGGCTTGGAGTCCGATTTAGTTTTCCCAATCCAGAATGGATGTACCAATGCGTGCGCTCAACACCCTTCTCCTTGTCCTCGCTACCTTCTTTGGCTCAATAGCAGCGGCACAATACACCGTCCCCGTCCTCCCGCCGGAACACAAGAAAATCACCGACACGCAGACCGGCGTCGCGTTGACTTTCCTCACCACCAATCCGGCAACGGACAACAACCTGTATTTTCACGAGCGGTCCTGGCTCGCCGACGGCTCCGTGATCCTCTTCACCTCCGCCCGTGAGGGCGGCAGCCTCCTCGGCTACGTCGTCCAGACCGGCGAACTCCTCAGGCTTACCACACCCTCCGGCAACCTTGGCGGTGCCACCGCCGCTATCAGCGGTTCCGGTTTCTACGCGTTGCGAAACCGGGAGGTCGTCCAGTTTTCACTCAATCTCACGCCATCCGCCGACGCGCAATCAAAACCGTCCCAAGCCACCCTCACCGAACGGGTGATCTGCACGATCCCCGAGGGCGCGGGCGGCACGGGCCTCAACGAGAGTTGCGATGGCAAACGCCTCTCGATCGGGCTGAGCGGCGGCGATGTTGGCAAACCCGCTATCTTCATCATCGATATCGATGCCGGCGACATCAAGGAACTGTGCCGGCCCCCCGACCCGCCCGGGTACGCCCACCACGTCCAATGGAGCCACACCAACCCCAACCTGATCAGTTACGCCGCGCTCGAACAACGCCTGATGATCGTCGACATCCGCGACGGCATTCCGCGGAGCATCTACACGGCTTGGCCCGGCGAACTCGTCACCCACGAGTCCTGGTGGGTCAATGACCAAATCCTGTTCTGCGGCAGCATCCATCCCTACCCGACGGAAGATTCGCACGTCAAAGTTCTCAACATCACCACGGGCGAGGTCAGAATCATCGGGGCGGGCGCATGGTGGCCTGAAGCCAAGCCCATCGAACTTTCCAAGTACAACTGGTGGCATTCCGACGGCAGCGACGACGGGCGGTGGGTCGTCGCCGACAACTGGCACGGCGACATCATGCTGTGGGAAGCAAAAACCACACGCCCCAGACTCCTCACCGCCGGCCACAGAACCTACGGCGACGGCGACCACCCCCACGTCGGGTTCGACAGGGCCGGCAAAGCCGTCGTTTTCACCTCGCACATGCTCGGAAACCCGGACGTCTGCATCGCCGAAATACCTCAGGAGTGGCAGGACGAAAACCCTTAAAACGTGTTGTTCTGACAGCCACAACGCCTGTAATTACATTGCCACGGCCCGCGTAAGGTTTTGCGCCGCAATGCCTTACACCTATTCAACTTAGCCCCCATCAAGCCGCTCGATTTTTTTATGGTATGTTTTCCGCCATTGGAGTAGGATAAACGTGTAGAGAGCGATTATTTGTTTGGTCGTCAAAACTGTAGGAGAACAGGGAAATGAAAGCTAAAGGATTTACGCTGATCGAACTGCTGGTCGTCATCGCCATCATCGGTATCCTTGCGGCAATCCTGCTGCCCGCGCTGGCACGCGCTCGGGAAGCCGCGCGCCGCGCCAGTTGCGCCAACAACCTCAAGCAGATGGGCTTGGTATTCAAGATGTATGCGGGAGAGTCCAAGGGTAACAAGTATCCGTACTGTTCGACGCATAAAGAGGGAACCACTCCCGGCGTGTGCGACGACCCCAGCGCCGCGGGGTTCTTCTTCGAAGGCGAAACGGTCTATCCCGAGTACTTGAGCGACCCCAACGTGTTGATCTGCCCTTCCGATGCCGAAGCACCGCAGGCCCTGGCGGTCGAGTGGCACACGGGAAATGATCCCAACCTGCCCATCCTGCCCTGCGAGTTCGACAACGAATCCTATAACTACCTTGGGTGGCTCGTGAACGTTAATGACGTCCTTCATGGAGCAAGTGCCGACGCCATGAATGATCCTGCGTTTGCCGCGTTTAACCGCGACTCCGATGCCGAGGACGTTGTTGCGGTCGCGGTTGCAGCAGGCCTGAATCCCGACGTGATTGTGGCCCTCTTCGTGGCCCAGTATGTGCTCAATGAGGGCGCCTACGCGGCCGCAGGGGCTTCTTCGGCTGTGGCATTCTCGGACGCGGACCTTGACGTAGACACGTTGGCGAACATGCTTAACCCGTCAATGGGACTTGGCCTCACGGCGTACCGCTTGAGAGAAGGCATCGAGCGGTTCCTGATCACGGACATCAACAATCCCGCGGCTTCCGCCAAAGCGCAGAGCGAGATTGACATTATGTATGACCGTGTGGCGGTGGCCATCGAGAATTTCAACCACATTCCCGGCGGATCAAACGTGCTCTACATGGACGGCCACGTCGAGTTCATCAAGTTCCCAGGAAAATCGCCGGTCTCGCGCCTCTCTTCCTTGCTTGACGCGGGTTGATGCAAGGGTTTTTCCCGAACGCTGTAAATTGCCAGGCACCGTGGGGTCGTCTCTCGCGGCCGTTCATACGAAAGCGGCCCCACCTTTTGGGCCCTTACCGGTCACACATCGACGGAGAATTGTCGATGTTGATTGCGTGACCGTTGAAGACCTTCCCCGGAAGGGGAAAATGTGAATAGCCGTGGGAGAAGCCCACGGAACAGGACTCGCCCTCAGCGACCCTGGAGGGGTCGAATCGGTGCAGCAATCTGTTCCGCACGTTTCACTCAAGGCCATTGGGTTGTGGAGACTACGCCGAAGGCGTCCCCTCTTCTGGGCGAAGTCCCAGACGAGGCATAGAATCTTTGGTCGCGACGTGTGGCCGGTTCGAAGGGATGCCGCCGACTTGTTTTTGGCGAAATCTATGCCGCCGTCTCGTCAACGTAATCGCGCATTTGAGACACCATGCCCGCGCCCGCTCTCTCCGCCCAGATCGACTGCGCGGATGTCCACCGGCTGCAAGACATCGGCCGCACCGACCACGCTACTCAAGGCCGTTAGAAAAAGGCACGTCATCATGAGGTCCAGGCTCCTGTTTTATCTCTCTCAAAGCCGCAGAGACGCCAACAGATTAGCACATACGCGGGTTCAAGGCACCTGGTACAACGAAACAATGTCCTTTCGCCCGGACAGCGGGATGCTCTGGGGGTATTTCAATTTGTCCCGGTTCTTCATGTACTCTTCCGAAAAATGAGTTATGTTTCTCTTCTCGACTCGTACCGGTATGGAGGCCTCAATGTCGTAGTGCATGCGCATAACCAATTCGCGGCGGCTTCCGCTGGGCAATTCCTGGGGGAACATTTCTTCGAAAACGACCGTTTTCCGGCCATCGACTTCGACATAACCGAGCACGGTCGATGTTATCTCGACCTCAGCTTTTCCGACTTTTTGTAGGCGCACGGCTGTGTCGCCCTTTTTCAGTTGCTTGTCAGCGAAACATTCCACATCGGGGAAGAAAGGCTCCGGTGGTTCTCCAAATTTAGACACATATTCGATTGCTCCCGTCTCTTTCCACTGTAAAACAACCGTGGGAAGGGGCGTCTTATCGAGAATCATGCCTCTGCCTTTGAACATCCCCTTAGCCTCACCGCATTTGACTTCCTGACGAAACGAGCCGGTTGGCGCGTCATGAGAAATGATGGAATGAAACTCCCCGTAGTCGTGGATGCCATTAAAGTCATCACACAGATACTTCTCAATGCCATCGCTGATGTAAGAGATAAACCGCCCACTAGTCTCCCCGTCCTGGGGCCGCATCTTCAGCCGAAAGTTTTCCGGGATTTCTTCCAACGCCGCGTCCTGATACTTGTCTATCAGCCCGTCGACCTCTTCGCGTTCCTTTGCAAGCTTATTCGCATATTTTTCTATGGCTAATTGCATTCTGGCATCGGATTCCATTCCGGATTCCAACGATTTGGGCAAGTCGTCAAGGGGCGCGCCGGCAGTACTGTCTTCAAGAGCCTTATTAGAGGGAGGTTGAACAGCCTGCTTGGGCGGTCTCTGCTGGACCTGGCCGTTCGTCGAAACACGATGATCGTAGATCCAGTAGGTAGCCACACATAAGACCACGCATGCCACCACTATAAACGCTATGGGCTTCTTCATAGAACGGTCTCCCTACAGTGAACACGTCTGGCACACACGCCCCCTCAAGACACCTGGTACAGCCATACGGTGTGGTGTTCTCCCGACAAGGGGATCGTGTTCTTGTATTTCGATGTTTCACGACCTTTCATGAACTCTTCCGAGAAACGAGTCATTTGCCTCTTCTCAACTCGTACGGGCATGGACGTCTCGATGTCGTAATACATGCGCGTAACATTCTCGATGCGCTCGCCGCGCAATTCCACGGGGATGGTTTCTTCAAAGACGACCATTTTCCGGCCGTCGACTTCGACGTAACCGAGCACGGCCGAAGTTATCTCGTGTTCTTTTCCGTCCACTTCCTGTACGCGAACGGCTGTGTCCCCTTTTTTCAGTCGGTTGGCAGCGAAACATTCCACATTGGGGAAAAAACGCCCCGTTGGTTCTCCCGGGATGTACAAATCTTGGGCTGCTCCAGTCTCCTTCCACTGGAAAACAAGTGTTGGGTAGGGCGACTCTTCGAACCTCATGCCTCTAGCAAAATAGGTCCCCCCTGGTTTACCAAACCGGATTTCCTGACGAAACGCCCCGGTTGGCGCGTCATGAGAAATGATGGAACGACACACCCCGTAGTCGGTGATGCCGTTGTAATCGTCACACAGATACTTCTCAATGCCATCGCTGATGTAAAAGATAAGCCGGCCGGAAGTCTCCCCATCCTGGGGGCGCATCTTCAGCCGAAAGTCTTCCGGGATTTCTTCCAATGTAGCCTCCTGATACTTGTCTATCAGCCCGTCGACCTCTTCGCGTTCCTTTGCAAGCTTATTCGCATATTTTTCTATGGCTAATTGCATTCTGGCATCGGATTCCATTCCCGATTCCAGCGATTTTGGCAAGTCGTCAAGGGGGGCGCCGGCAGTAGTATCTTCAAGGGCCTTATTAGAGAGAGGTTGAACAGCCTGCTTGGGCGGACTCTGTTGGACCTGGTCGTTCGTCGAAACACGATTGAAGATCCAATAGGTCGCTGCGCATAAAGCCAGGCATACCACCACTATAAACGCTAAAAGCTTCTTCATAGAACAGTTTCCCTGTGGTTACGGCCCCATCGCTAAATAATGTCCCTTTTCGATTCAGATGATCAATGCATTGGAAAAGGCTCGGTGAGTTGTGCTTTAGTGTTGGCTGCAACAGGGGAGGCATCTTATGGGCACCAACCGGACTTGCAGGATGGGACGCCGCGGTTTTCTGGGCGCGTGCGGGGCAGCGGTGGCGGCGCAATGGTTGTCAACGGCGTCTGCGGCCGGCCAGGGGGCTGTTAACCGCCCAAACATTCTCGTCTTCCTTATCGACGACATGGGCTGGCAGGACACATCCCTACCGTTCTGGAAAAAGCCCACCCTGTTCAATCGCCATTACCGCACGCCCAACATGGAACGGCTCGCCCGCGGCGGGATCCGGTTCACGAACGCCCACGCGCATCCCGTTTGCAGCCCCACGCGCGTCTCTATTATGACCGGCCAAAACCCCGCCAGACATCACGTCACCAATTGGATTTTCGGCCCCGACAAAGACACTTCCGGCAACTGGGGGCCGGTCGCCTCGCCGCCCGATTGGCGCATGGAGGGACTGCAGCCGGGCGATGTCACGCTTGCCGCGCTGCTGCGCGATGCCGGTTATTACACCATCCACTGCGGCAAAGCCCACTGGGGCGCACACGGCACGCCTGGGTCCGACCCGCGCAACCTCGGGTTTGACGTCAACATCGCCGGCCACGCCGCGGGCGCTCCCGGCTCATATCAGGGCCTCGACGATTACGGCAACAACGACCTGAAACGCATCGAGTGGGCGGTCCCAGGACTCGACAAATACCACGGAACCGACGTCCATCTCACCGACGCACTCACGCTCGAAGCAGTCCAGGCGCTCGACACCGCCGCCCACACCGGAAAGCCGTTCTACCTCCACATGGCCCACTACGCCGTACACGTCCCTATCCAGCCGCACGGGCGATTCCACGCCCACTACGAGAACCGCAACTACACCGACACCGAGTACGACATCCCGCCCGTCGAAGAAGATTACGCCTCGATGATCGAAGGGATGGACGCCAGCCTGGGCGCACTGCTAGACAAACTCGACCAACTTGACGTCGCACAAAACACGCTCGTCATCTTCACGTCCGACAACGGCGGGCTCAGCGCCCATGCTCGAGGCATCACACCACGCGGCACCGGCCTCAACACCCACAACTGGCCGCTCAAAGCCGGGAAAGGTTCCGCGTACGAAGGGGGCACCCGCGTACCCTTCATCGCGGCCTGGGCAAAACCCGATCCCGGCAGCCCCATCCAGCGCGGCCTACACATTCGGCCGGGCTCACAATCCGATCAGCCCATCATTTCCGAAGACCTCTTCCCCACCATCCTCGGACTCGCCCAAGCGCAAGACCTCATCCCCCAAAACCATCCCGTCGACGGCCAAAACATCGCCCCTTATCTGCTTAAGGCCTCAAGCGACCCCGACCGGCCACTCATCGTCCATTATCCCCACGTCTGGGGGCCCAAAGGCCCCGGCTACGAACCCCACAGTTCGATCCGCATGGGTAAATGGAAAGCCGTATACTTCTACATCCCCCGCAAGTGGGAACTCTACAATCTCGAACACGACCTCCCCGAACAGCACGATCTCGCCGTCACCCGCCCCAAAAAACTCCGCCAACTCGCCGCCCGCCTCAACTCCGCCCTCGTTGAGATGCAAGCCCAATGGCCCATCGACCGCCACACCGGTCAACCCCTCCCCCTCCAGCTTCCCTAACATCGCCCCGCCCGGTATTTATCATTCACTACAGCCTACAGTCTACAGCCTACAGCCTACAGGCTCAACTACATTTGTATCGCATCGCCCAGGCTGAAAATGGGCAACAACATCGCAATCACAATAAAACCGACCACCAGCCCCATCAGGACGATCATCAACGGTTCCATCAACGTCATCATCACCTTCACTTCCCGGTCGATATCCCGCTCATTCTCGTCCGCAAGCTGGTGAAACGCCCCCGCGATATCACCCGTCTGCTCCCCCACCGCCACTACGTTCGCCACCGACTCCGGGAACAGCGCGCAGGAGCCCACGCACGCGCTCACCAGGCCGCCTTCGCGCACTTCCGCCACCATCGCGCGGACGGCCTCGCTGTACCGCGTGTTGCGCAACGTCGACGCCGTGATGTTCAACGCGCTCACCACCGGGATACCCGACCCCAGCAGCGTGCCCAGCGTCCGCGCGAACGCACCGATCTCGTACTGCCGCAACACCCGCCCAACAAGCGGCGCCCGCAACATCAGCCCGTCCACCAGCCGCCGTCCCGCGCGCGTCTTGATATACCGCCCCGCCACAAACACCCCCGCGCACGCGCCCCCGATCACACCCGGCCACCATGTCGCCATGAAGCGGCTCAAACCCACCAGCATCCGCGTCACCAGCGGCAGGGTCTGGCCGGTCTCCTCGAACACGTCCATGAACATCGGCACGACGAAACTCACCATCACGAACACCGTCGCGATCCCCACAACCAGCATCACCGCCGGATACACCATCGCCATCTTCACACGCGCCTGGATCTCGTCCCGCTTCTCCCCGAGGTCCGAAAGGCGCGTCAGAACCTCGATCAGCTTCCCGCTCTCCTCGCCCGCCCGCACCAGGTTCACGTACATCGCGTCAAAAATGTTCGGATACGCCGCCAGCGACTGGGAAAACGTCTGCCCGTCCTCAAGCCGCGCACGCAGCCCGCCAAACACCGCACGCCAACCTGATTTGCCCGCACGGTTCCGAAGCGTCACCAGCGCCTGAGACAGCGGAAGCCCCGCCCGCAGCAGGCTCGACGTGTCCCGCGTGAACCGCACCAGGTCCCGCCGTTTCAGCCCGCCCCATATCCCGAGCCGCAACCGCACGCGCCGGCCCGCCAACGCGTTGGCGTCGCTCACCCGGATCACATGATACCCCCGCACAATCAGCGAAGACGCCGCCGCCGTCGCGTCCTCCGCGTCCAACTCACCCTTGATCACCTCGCCCGGCTCACGCATCGCTTCATAAACAAACGTCGCCATCTCAACCCGCTCCTATCAAACCACCACACTACACGCCGACCCCAAACCCTGTCAATTCCCATTTCGCCGCAGGGTGCAAGTCTTTTTTGTGGGTTTTGGCGGCGCAGGCGATAGTTTCAGGGGAAAACCCACGAAAATGCCGTGCACCCTGCGGTGCACGAAATTGAAGGCGGGGCTGTGGTTTTGATTTGAGCTTTGGGGTTGGACGGCGCGGGCTGGAAGCTGCGGCTGGAAGCCGGCGCCTACTATCGTCTATGCTCAAAGGCAGGAGGATGCTTTCATGTTGCCTTTCCTGCTCACCCTGCTCATCTCGGCCTCTCCCGAGCAAACGCTTGCCGAAATCCGTGCCACGCTCCCGAAAAGCGAGCCTTGGGAAGCGTGGCTCCAACAATCCGGCGAACTCCCGCCCGACTTCGACTCGATCCCCAGCCGCGCCGTACTTCCCGGACCCCTCGACGGCGGCCGATTTGGTTCCAAAACGCCTATCGCCGACCCCGCACAATGGCCCGCGCGACACACACAAATCATGCAAAGCCTCCAGCACTGGATCCTCGGCTCAATACCGCCCCCGCCTGACAATCTCGAGGCGGAAGTCATCGAAGAACATCAAGAGCCCGGCGCATTTGTCCGCAACGTCGTGCTCCGGTTCGGCCCCGGCCACGCCGCAAACCTCCGCATCGAGTTGCTCATTCCCAAAGGCCCCGGGCCGTTCCCCGTTTTCATGACACAAACCAACCACCGCCCATGGGCGCTCATCGCGGTTCGCCGCGGCTATCTTGGCTGCGTCTACGCCGGCTGCGATGCCGCCGATGACACCGACTCGTTCGCCGCCGCCTACCCGAAGCAGGACTGGTCGCGGCTTACCCGCAGAGCGTGGGGCGCAGGGCGATGCGTCGACTACCTCCACATGGTGCCCCAGGCCAGAACCGATCAAATTGCCATCACCGGCCACAGCCGAAACGGCAAAATGTCCCTTATGGCCGCGGCCATCGACCCGCGGATCGCGGTCGTCATCTCATCGAGCAGCGGCACCGGCGGCGTCGTCTCATCCCGGTACCACGGCGAACATCATTTCGCCGAAGGCATCGAAAACATCACCCGCTCTTTCCCCGACTGGTTCCATCCGCGCTTCCGATTCTTCGCCGGCAGGGAAGACAAGCTGCCCGTCGACCTTACCGACCTCGTCGCCATGACCGCGCCGCGACCATGCCTCATCAGCACCGCACTCAACGACACCGTCGAAAGCACATGGGCCATCCAGCAGACACTCCTCGCCGTCCGCCCCGTCTACGAACTCCTCGGCGCGCCCGACAAAATCAAAATCCTCTGGCGGCCCGGCGGCCACGAGACCTGGCCCACCGTCATCGAAAAATACGTCGACTGGTGCGACCTCCAGTTCGCCCGAGCCAATTACGATTTCCCCGACCATCTCATCCACCCCTGCGATTGGGCCGCCTGGGCTAAAACCGACCCCGCGCCACTCGATCCCGGTTCGTTTCCCGCACGACCATTCTCCCAAATGCCCGCCACACTCGAGGACTGGCTCGCGCGCCGCGCGCAACTCCCCGCTGCCGTCGCCGCCGTCCTCGGCACCGCGCCCGGCGCGGCGCACACGGGAAACGGCACGTATGGGCTCGAAGTCGATCACATCGAGCAACTGCTCGGAAGATCCGATGCCCAGGGACTTGAAAAGCAGGACGTCATGTTCGGCGAGTACATCAACGCCGACGTGTATGCCAAAAAAGGAACGATGAAAGGCGGCGCGAAGCTCCCCGCCATCCTCTGGCTACACCCATGGACCTGCCCCTCCGGCTTCAACCCCGCCTACCATCGAGGCGCCGTCGCCCACCTCAGTTTCGCCAAAGCCGGGTTCGCCGTGTTCTGCTACGACCAGATCGGGTTCGGACGCAGGATCGAGGAAGTCGAATCGTTCTACACCCGCTACCCCGGCTGGTCGCTCCTCGGCAAAATGGTCCGCGACGCCCGGGCCGCGCTCGATGCCATCGGGCAGCTTGATTACGTCGACCCACAGCGCGTCTATGTCATCGGCTACAGCTTCGGCACGCTCGTCGCGCTCCATCTTGCCGCGCTCGACGACCGCCCCGCCGGCTATGCACTCGCGAGCCCGCCGATCCCCTACCGCATCGACACCGACCCAAATCTCACAGGCGGTATCGCGCGGTGGTCCCACCTCTACATGGCCGCGCCGCAACTCGGCTATTTCATCGGCCACGAAGACAGAGTCCCCTACGACCTCGACGAACTCATGGCTGCCGTCGCACCCAAACCGCTCCTCCTCGTCACCCCCAAACTCGACCGCGAAGCCCCTCTCTCACTCGTCGAGCAGACTGTCCAAAACGCCCAACGAATCTACCAACTCAATCAAGCCGCCGATGCCCTTACCCAAGTCAAAACCGATACCTACAACCACTTCGACCCCCAAAACCAACAACCCATCATCGACTGGCTAAACACCCTCCCCGCCCCAAACCCCTGATTCGTCCGCCATATCCACTAAAAAGAGCGCAAAGGGCGCGAGGATTCGTCAGCAGTGCGTCTGAATCCGGGTGCAAGGACCCGTTAAGTTTACGAAGTCCCGCCGGGGTTGTCACCGGGTGCGGCCTTTGGATCGTTCTTGATGCGGAGGGGGCGAGAGTGCTATATCTATCGGAACGTGAATTGGGGCTAAAAGTGGAAGGCGCCACAAAAACAGCAGCGGTTGCTGCGACGGAGTGATGGGCTCATTATGAACAGGTACGGCCACGGGCTACTCACGGGCATGTTGGCGCTGGCAGTTGTGGTGACATTGGCCGTTTCCGTTCACGCTCAATACCAGACGCCCACCAGCCCGCGTGGCACCACCGGCATGGGCTCGTCCCGAACTCAGCGCACCCTCGGCAGCCTGCGAAGCAACCGGCAGGGTCAGCAAGATGATGCCGGCAAACCCCCAAGCTTGAGCGAGCGGTTGCGAGGTCTACGCGAAAAGAGGGAAACGGGCGCAGAGGAAGGACCGCAGGATAAGCAGCAGAAGGCGCAGGAAAAAGCCGCAAAAACCCCGCCCGGCGCACGTGCCGCCAGGCCCGCCGGCACCGGACCAACCATAATCGCCCCCGGAGCGAGCCCGGCCGGAGCCGCGACAGGCGCAGCAACCGGCGCAGGAATTCGGACATCGGGCACAGCCGCCAGACCCGGCGCGCCCGCCGCACCCGGCGTCGCCGGCGTCCGTACTGTAGGCCCGCCAACATACGACCCGCTTCTCCAGCGCGAATTAAAGTATGGTTCCGTGCCGGACATCCCCAACCCGCCCGAGATGACCCTGAACGGTCCCATGCCCGTGGGCGACTTTTTGGAGACGCTTACCCAGGCCACCGAATGGGACGTCGTGGTGACCGAACCCGCCCGCGCAACCATGCTCAATTTCTGGATATCCGGCGTCACGCCCAGTCAGGCCCTCCAAGTCCTCCAGTTCCACGACGTCTGGTATGAGTACGACCCCGAAACCAAATACCTCTCCGTTATGACCAAACAGGAGTACCTGGAAAAGAAATTCGGTGAAACCAAAGAACATGAGTTCACCGTCGAGCATGCCAATGTCGAATACATCGAGTCGGTCCTGCAATCCCTGATGTCGCCCATGGGCCGAATGATGGTCGACCCCCGAACCAACCACCTCTTTATATGGGACCGCCAGCAAAACCTCGACCGAATGCAGGTCGCCGTCCGCGAACTGGACGTGCCACTCCCTGAAGAACAGTTCGAGGTCACCCACGCCAACGTCACCGACATCGAGGCCATCATCACCTCCTACCTCTCCCCTGGGGGCACCATCATTACCGACCCGCGGACCGGCCGGATCGTCGTTAAAGACCTTCAGGACAACCTCGACCGGATGCGCGTTGCCGTCGAACGGTTTGACGTCCCGCTCGAACCACGCGTCTATCAAATCAAACACATGAACGCCGACGCACTCGTCGACAGCATTCAGGCCCTGCTCACGCCCGACCGCGGCATGCTCCAGATGGACCCGCGAACCAACACCATCATCGTCACCGACCTTCCCGCCCGGCAGGAACGGGTCGGCGAAATCATCAACACGCTCGACCAGCCACTCGAAACCCGAACCTGGGTCCTCCAGTACATCGAGCCAGACGCCGTCGCCGAACGGATCGAAAATCTCGTGCCCGAGGAAATGGGCAACATCATTGTCGACGAGGACGTCCACCAGTTGACCGTCACCGCTACCACCGACCGGATCGAAGAAATCGACCAGATGATCACCATGTGGGACGTCAAGCGCCAGCAGGTCCTGATCGAAGCCTATCTCGTTACGCTCGGCAGCAACCTCGCACGCAGCCTTAACATCAATTGGAGCTTCTTCGGTAGCGTCAACGGCGTGCCCGTCGCCTACCGCGTCGGCGCAGGAGCCACCCCTGACTACACCAACCTCGGTGACGCCATCACCCTGGGCCAGTTGCCGTACGCCGAGCCGCTCCGCAACCGGTTCTCCGGCGTACCCATTGTCAACATCAACGGCAAAGAGACCATCGACCAGTTCCGCGGAAGCAACGTTGCCGCCACGCTCAATTACCTCGACACAAACGGCCAGGTCACGATCCTCTCCGCCCCCCGCGTGACCGTCCAGGACGGCTCAGAGGCCATGTTCCAAAGCGGCCGGAACGTTCCTTACGTCACCTCCACAACTTACGATTACGGCTCCTCGCGCAACACGACCGATCAGACCACGCCCAACCAGAATATTTACAATTACGGCGGGTATCGGCCGTATAACCGGATCGAGTTCATCGAGGTCGGTACAATCCTCACCGTCCTTCCCCGCATTTCCGAAGACAAGAGTATTCTGCTCGAAATCTCCGCAGAAGACAGCGATGCCACACCGATTCGCGTCGTCTCCAATGGCGAGGAAAACACCATCCCCGAAAAGACCGTGAGCCTCGCCGAAACACAGGTCCGCGTCCGCGACGGCCAAACCATCGTCATCGGCGGGCTCCGCCGCGGAAACAGCTCCGAAAGCCTGTCCCGCTCGGTCCCGCTGTTGTCTGATGTCCCAATAATTGGCCGGCTGTTCCGCTCACCGACGAAGACCATCAAAAACGACACGCTCATGATCTTCCTCACCACCACCATCGTATCCGAAGACACCCATCCCGAGGCCGAAAAACTCGCCACCGCCGAAGAGGCCTTCTCCGAAAAACTGCGCAAAGCCGAAAAAGGACAGCTCGGCCGGCTGTGGGAAAGCGTCACACGCGGCGAAAACGAAATCGGCGTCTCCATCGGGCAGAGCGGCGACATGCACAGCGGCGGTCAACGGGTCACCCTCGACGACTTGCGCCGGATCTTTTTCAACATGAAAAACCCCCTCGCATGTCGTGTCGTGATCCGGTCCCACCCGAGGGCGCCCGAGCGAGTCGTCACCGAGGTGACCGAGTTGGCCCTCGAAGCCCAGTTGAAAGTCGAGTTCGACGATCAGGTCGCCCCCTTCGTCCCCGACTATCCGCCCGCCGGTGCCACACTACTGCCCGAAACACCCCCCGGAAAACTAAACCTCCCCGCCCGTGCAGACCAACCACTCGTCATAAAGCCCAAATAAAACATTGGGACGCCCCCTGAGTGTTGGGACGCCCCCCGGTTTTTGTGGGGGGTGTCCCACTTTTCGTCCAAACCCCATAAAAGAAAAGGCCACAACACCGAAGCATTGTGGTCTTATTAAGAAAACTGTGTCAGGAAGTCTTTACGGCCTTCGTAAACTTGCCCGCCTTGATATACTTCACGCAAACGCGGACGCGGCGGACCGTCCCGTTTTCATCCACGATCCGGATCCGCTGAAGGTTGGGCTTGATACGCCGTTTCGTAATGCCCGTGATCTTCTTACCGACCCCGCCTTCCCGCTTTGCCTTGCCTCGGCGGACTACCGTGTTGCCGACTCTGGGCTTTTTGCCGCTGTAGTCGCACTGGAACGACATGCTACTCTCCTGGATCGCGCACGCGCTTTAGCGCGCGCCTTGGGTGAGGACTCTGACCGATGGTATCCTCCATCGGCCGATGGTATACTTTTGAGACAACCACGAGAGTGTACCATATGACGGCGACGATTTCAAGGCGAGACACCACCAACATGGCCGCCAGCGCCGGGATACGACTGGCTTGCGCCCTCGCCGTGGTTGTTTCCGCCGGTTGCGCGCGGCTGGGGGAACGGGTGGAATTCGCGGGTTCCGTGCCTGGCGCGCCCCACCCTGCCGACATTCTGGCCGCGCTCGCCGCCAACGACGAGGCCGTACAAAGTTTCCGGGCCGCGGGAAGTTTCAAACTCGAGTCGCCCGAGTTCGAGGCCGTAAAAGTTTTCAAAGACGGCGCAATTGCGTTCCGCCGGCCCGCCGACCTCAGCGTGAAAGGCCGCAACGCGCTCGGCATGGAGATGTTCCGCCTCACCAGCGTCGGGAGCGAGTTCCTTATCGATTTCCCCGCCAGCCGCGACAAGCCATACTACCGCGTCGAGGGCGAACAGTTTGCCAGCGTCCCGTTCAGCGTCAGCCCGTCCGACATCGCCCGCGAAATGTTCCTGCCGGAAAACTGGAACCAACTGAAGCGGCGCGAAGTCCGTCTCGTGCAGTACGACGCGCAAACCCAAACCGCCGTGCTCGAAATCGGCCCGCGAAACGCCCCGCGACGCCGAGTCACCGTCATGGGGCCGCCGTGGGTTGTGGTCAAGAACGAGCGTATGGAAGACGGGCAAGTTGTCGCGGTCACCACCAAAAACGATTACCGCGACGAGGGCGGCATCAGGTTTCCCGCCTTCATCGACGCCTGGTTTCCCGGAGAGCAGACCCGCCTCACATTCGAGATGCGCAAGATCTCCACAAACATCGAGATCGACAAGTCGCTGTTCGACATCAAGGCGCGCGCGCGAACCGTGGGCGTGTACATTCAATGACGCAAGACGCCGTCCCGCTCACCGATCTCTTGCCCGAAGAGATCGCCGCCGCGCTCGATCTCAAGCCGTTCCAGGGCAAACAGATTTTCCGATGGCTCCACCAGAAACGCATCTGCGATTTCGACACCATGACCAACTTGTCCAAGCCGCTCCGCGAAACGTTGCACGCCCGCTGCATTCCGTGCCAGCTTGAACCCATCAAAACCTCCGACAGCCCCGGCGGAACTCGGAAAGTCCTGTTCAAGTTGCGCGACGGCGAAACCGTCGAAAGCGTGCTGTTACGCGACCGCGACCGCATCACCCTCTGTCTGTCCACGCAAGTGGGCTGCCCGATCAAATGCCTGTTCTGCGCAACCGGCCAGGGCGGGTTTGCCCGAAACCTCACACCTGGCGAGATTGCCGAGCAGGCCTTGCGCCTCCTCGAGAGAGAAGACATCGAGGGCCGGACCCCGAACATCGTCTACATGGGCATGGGCGAACCATTCCGCAACTACGACGCCGTCGCAAAAAGTATCCGGCTCCTGATGTGCCCGGAAGGGCTCGGCGTTGGCGCGCGCCGAATCACCGTGTCAACCGCCGGCGACATCCCCGGCATCAGGCGGTTCGCGGGCGAGCCGTGGCAGGTCAGGCTGGCCGTCTCACTTCACGCGGCCAACGACGACCTGCGCTCGAAACTCGTGCCCCTCAACCGCAAGTACCCCCTCCGTCTCCTCATGGCGGCTGTCCGCGACTACGCCGCGGTTACCGGCCGCCAGGTCAGCTTCGAATACGTCCTGCTGCGCGACGTCAACGACTCCCCTGCTCAAGCCCGCGAACTCGCCGCGCTGATCCGTGGGCTCGATGCGGTCGTCAACCTGATCGCGTACAATACGGTAGCCGGCGCAGGCTTCTCCGCGCCGCCCCGCGCCGTTTGCGAGGCGTTCAAAAAGGCGCTGGTCGACGCCGGCGCAAAGGCCACGCTCAGGCAGGAACGCGGTGGCGACATCAACGCCGCCTGCGGCCAATTAAGGAGAGCATCAAAGAACAACGAAAAAGCGAAAAACGGGGACTGACTCGCTTTTGCCCGGCAGTTTGGGCAAAAGCGTGTCTGTCCCCGCTTTTCGCGCCTTATGGAGGTCGCGATGAGAAAGCTGTTCTGTGTTGGGCTGCTAGTCTTGCTTTGCGGAACGGCGGTTGCCGCGCCGAAGAACATCCTCGTGATGATCGCCGACGGTTGGGGCTTTGAACAGAAATCAGCCGCCGAATTCTACGACAACGGGGGCGAAACCACATTCTTCGACTGGTTGACGCCGCTCGCCATGAGCACCTATTCCGCCACCGGCACTGGCTACGATCCCGCTTTGGCGTGGTCGGACTTCGCCTATGTCAAAAACCGCCCAACCGATTCCGCCGCGTCTGCCACTGCCCTGTCCACGGGCGTGAAAACCAAGAACGGCATGATCGGCGTCGATCCTGATGGAAAACCGCTCCGCCACATCTACCAGGCCGCCGAAGAAAAGGGTAAATCAACCGGCCTCGTCACCACGGTGCTCCTCTCCCACGCCACGCCGGCCGGGTTCAGCGCCCACGACTCAAAACGCGGTAATTACGAAGCCATCGGCCGCCAAATGATCGCCGAAACCCCCATCGACGTCCTCATGGGCACAGGCCACCCCGAATTCGACGGCAGCGGCAGAAAACTGCCCCCCGATAAAATGAACGACAAACGCTACCAGGCCGTCGGCGGCAAGACCGTCTGGGACGGCTTGAAAAACGCCTCGGTCGGCGTTGACGCCGACGCCGACGGCTCTCCCGACCCCTGGGCCTTTATCGAAACCCGCGATCAGTTCCAGGGCCTCGGCGTCGGCGATACACCCAAGCGTGTCCTGGGATTGGCACAGGTCGACACCACGTTGCAGCAGGACCGCGGCGGCGACAAAAAAGCCGATCCATTCAAGGCGCCCCTCACCGAAACCGTCCCCACGCTCGCTGAAATGGTGCGCGGGGCCCTCAACGTCCTCGACAACGACCCCGACGGCCTGTTCCTCATGATTGAAGGCGGCGCAATCGATTGGGCCGGCCACGACAACCAGTCCGGCCGCAGTATCGAGGAGCAGTTGGCATTTCGCGACGCCGTCGGTGTCGTGAAAGAATGGGTCGAGAAAAACTCATCCTGGGATGAAACGCTGCTGATCGTCACCGCCGACCATGAAACCGGTTACCTTACCGGACTGGCAAAAGAGAACGAGTGGGGCCCCGTCGAGAACAAAGGCAAAGGAAATCTCCCGGCGATGAAATGGAACAGCGGCGAGCACACCAACAGCCTCGTCCCCCTGTTCGTCAAAGGCGCCGGCTCAGAAGACATTGTGGCAAGAGCGGTCTCAGAAGACCCCAAACGCGGCAAGTATCTCCACTCGACGGAACTGAGCCAAACTTTACATCAACTCTTGAAATAAAAGCGAAAAACGGGGACTGCCATCCCTTTTTCGGCCTGTAGGCGGTTTGAAAAAGGGTGGCTGTACCCGCTTTTCGTCATTTGTCCACAGTGTCCACCGGCCGATTATTCGCTTTGTCCAGAGTGTCCACCATGTCCACCGTGTCCACTCTGTCCAACTATTTGCCCGGCGCCTTGTAATCCACCACCAGCACCTTGTCCAGCACCGGCCCGAGGCTCGAGGCAAACTCTTTGTGCGCCGGATGAACAATGTACGCGTCCCGATCGGCCTCGTTGGCAAACGTCACCAAAAAACAGTGCGTAAACCCCTGCGACAGGTTCTCCGGGCTGACGTTGGCGCCCCACTCGAACGCTTTGATCTGTTTGATTTTCCCGGGCAGCGCCGCGAAACCCTGCTCGACCGATTTGATCTGTTCGGGCGTAGCCGCGTCCTTAAACTTGAACAACACTACATGGCGCACTACGGTCTGGTCGGTTTTTTCCTGTGCCATCACGGTTTCCTTTGCGATTACGAGTGTCATTGCGACTGCAGCAACTGCAGCAACTACGGCAAGTATTACTACGGTCAGATGTCTCATAGCGGCGCTCCTTTTTTAAACGATTCTAGAATAGCACCGCTTTTCGAAACAAACCACTATAGGTCCTATACGCCTATTCCCGCAGAAAAATCTTCCTCAACGACTCCGGCGTATCCACCACGAGTTCCGGCTTGCCTTCCAAGAGTTTCGCCACCGTATGCCATCCCCACGCCACCGCGATCGGAACCGCCCCCGCGTGCCGCGCCTCCCGGATGTCGCCTTTCGTGTCGCCGATGTAACAAGGCGTGAGCCCGGGATGGCGCCGCATGATGCTCCTGATTTTTTTCACCTTACTCCGTTCCTTGTCCGACCCCAGCACATCGCGGATCCCGCAGATGTTGTGACGCAGCAGGAAGTCGAGAATGGTGTCCGTCGCGTTGGACGTGATCACGTACACCGGATACGCCGCCGCAAGATCACGCATCACCTCGGGCATCTCCGCAAACGGGCTTACGCGCCGCTGCGCCTCCGCAATCCGCGGCGCAAACGTCCGCAACAGCCGCCGGATCCGGTACATCGGAAAACCCGCCCAGAACAACTGACGGATCACGTTCCCCTCGAAAAGGCGCAAAAACGCTTCCCTCGAGTTCAAACGGTAAAACCCAAGCTCGTGGCACGCCTTCGTAAACTCGCCAAAATACACCTCGAGCGAATCGGCCACCACCCCGTCAAAATCAAACATGATTATCGGGTTCTTAATCACATACTGCATGATGCGATTGTAGCATAGCCCAAACACCATCAGACAGACCGCGGGACATAGTGTTCCGCATTCTGCATTCCCGTTACCCCACTTCTCCCGATCTGTTCCGCATTCCGCGTTCCGCGTTTATCATTTCTTCTTGACCCGCGCGCCCCGGTTCGGCGATAGTTTGTGATGGGAAAAGGAGGGCCGTCACATGGTGTGCTGCATGCTGGCTTTGACAAACCTGATTGTGGGCGCGGCCGACGTAACGCCGTTGGGCGTAACGCGGGATCGCATCGAGCTGGCCTTCAGCCGGCTGTGTTCGCCGCCGCTGGCCGATCTCGATTTCGTCATGTCCGACGTGAATTTCAAGCTCACACGCCGGTTCACCGAATACAGCGGCGACATCTCCGGCCGGATGCTCGGAGCACTCAACGCCACCGCTCCCCTGCTCGGCCGCGACACGCCGCTGCTCGAAAAAATGCTCCAGGCCATGCCCGGCTGCCAGAAACCCGACGGCCACTTCGGCGCCGATCAGTCGCTTGCCACCGACATCAACCAAAAGCGCGACATGCCGATCCTGTGGGGCAACGGCCGGCTGCTTTTGGCCCTAGCCCAGCGGTGCGCGTCCAACCCCGACCCCGCCCTGCTCGAAACGGCCATCCGGCTCGGCGACTACGTGATCTCGACCCGCCAATACTACGGCCGGCGCGAAAACTTCGAAGGCGTCGGTGGCGCGATGGCGTCCGGTTTCACGACATGCTACCCCTCACTCATCGACGGCCTCGTCGCCCTCGGCGAAGTCAGCGGCGAGGCGCGGTTTCTCGACGAGGCCCGATATATCGCCCGCCTGTCCCTGCTCGACCGCGAGTTCAAAAGCCACCACAGCCACGGCCGCCTCACCGCGTACCGCGGCATGCTTGACCTGGACCGCCTCACCGGCACAAACGAGTTCACCGACGCCGTGGTCGATGGGTGCCGCGAGATCCGCCAAAAGTACCTGCTGCCGACAGGCGGCGTCACCGAGATTTTCGATCTCGCCTACTCGCGCGACGAAGGGTGCAGCGAAGCCGACTGGGTGAGAGTCAATTATCTGCTCTGGGTGGCGACGGGCGACAAATCTTATCTCGACGCGGCTGACGGCATTCTGCGCAACCATCTCCTCCCCGCACAGTTCGAGTCCGGCGGGTTCGGCCACGGCACCTATAAGCCCGTCAACGCCGGCGGCGCCGCCATCAACGGCGGCCGCATTCTCGCCCTGGGCTCCGAAGCCTACTGGTGCTGCTCGATGCACGGCGCCCAACTGCTCGCCGATGTCGCCGGCTGGGGCGTCCTCGCCGACGGCCCCGATATCGTCATTACGTTTCTCGCCGAGGTCGAGACTAAGGTGGGCGACGTCACCGTGACGGCGCGACAGTCGGCCCCGGCGTCATGGACGGTCACGTTGGTCCCATCAGGCTCGCCAACCGCCTCGCTCCGCCTGCGCGTTCCCGCATGGTCGATCGAAGACGGCAAGCCTTTTATGCTCGTTGACGGCCAACCGACACCCGTCGCAGGCGGCTGGGCAACGATAAAATTGCCATTGAGCGGGCAAAAGCAACTCCAGGTCGAGTTCTCCAACAAAATCAACGTGACTCCCGCGCCCGGCGACGATCCTTCCGCCGCATCTCAGGTCTTCGCCGGCGGCGACCTCTACTGCCTCCCCGACGCCTGGCTCGAAGCCCGCCTGCGCGACTCCGAAGATGCGCTCGAAGTCGCAATGGTTGCGGATCGCCCCGAAAACGGACTCATACCCGTCGTCGTTACCGGCCCCGACGGCACGCCCCAACGGTCCCGTCTGGCTTCCATGATGAACAAGCCCAAAGGCGGCTGCCGGGTCGTTTTCAAGGTTCGTCAAGTGCCCGCGGAACAGTTCGCCGCCTTGCACGCCGCGGCGGAACAGGAACCGGCCGCGGCCGAGCCTGTGGAACTCCGGTTTGCCTGCGATGGCGAAATCCAGGTCTCGCTCGACGGCGAGAACGTGTACACCCACACCGGTTGGCATGAATCCCCGCTGGCGATTGTCTACACAAAGAAGCCGCAATCCCCCGGCGCCCGAAAAGTTGAAGTCAAAATCAAAGCCGGGGAACTCCGGCCAGCCCTCATCGGAACCATCAAAGCCAATGGCAGGGTCTACATCACGAGCGCCCAGGGCTGGACCGTCCGCCCCGCCGGCTCTGACACCGTCGCAAAAGCCACCGTCGCCGATCTCGGCGGGTTTGGCTCACCCCCATGGGACTACTTCCCCGGCCATTTCGCTGGTACCGGCGCCCGATGGATTGGCCCCGCGGACCCCGGCGCCGCGAAAGATTGGGTGTTCCAATACGAACTGAAATAAGGGCCGGACGGACTCGGCACGGCGATGGTTCAAGGAGGAACCAACCATGTTTTTCTTTCTGATGTTGTTGATGAGCGTGGCCGGAATCGTCATTTGGGCCCTTTTGCTGGGAATCGCATGGCGATCCATGTTGGCATTGGAAGCCCTCGCCCGAACCCAGCGCGAGGTCGTCGCCGCAATGCAAAAACGGACCGCGCCCGCTGTCGAAGAGCCGGGGAGCGTACTAGTCGAAACCTGAGTTGGTGCACAAGGACGTGGCGAACCAGTCGTCGCTGTCGACTGACGAGGGGTGTCTGATGCTTAAGCGAATCGGGGTGGTTCTGGGGATTCTGGTTGCCGCTTCCGCCGTGTGGGCGGAATCCGCCCAGTTGGACTGGGTCGAGCGCATCTACGGCGACGGACGCCACAACGCCTTCACCGATCTCGTCCAATGGAACGGCCGGTACTACGTGTGTTTCCGCCACGCCGAGAGCCACATGTCCCTGGACGGCCAGATACGCGTCATGCGCAACGCCGACCTCCACGCCTGGGAGCCCTGCGGCACAATCGATACTCCCGGCGATGACCGCGACCCACACCTCACCCCGGCCGGCGACCGCCTCTACATCTTCTTCGGCACCTGGGACATCGTCCACCAGCCCGGCAATAAACTCCCCGACCGCACCTCCGTTCGTTCCTATTGCGCCTATACGACCGACGGCTCGACGTGGTCAAAAGTCGACGCCACCTATGAGCCCGGCTGGTGGCTGTGGCGCGTGTCCCACCACGACGGTATCTTTTACAGCGCCGCATACACCGCCGTCCGGCCAACGCCCCCGTCGCGCGAGACCCGCCTCTTGCAGTCCCCCGACGCCATCAACTGGACCCTCGTCAGCACTGTCACCCGCGAGCGGTCCGCCGGCGAGGCCGACATGTTTTTCGAGCCGGACGGCTCGATCTGGCTTATCTCGAGAACCGGCGACCAATCCGGCGGCGCCATGTTTTCTCGCAGCGACCCCGCCCGGACCAACTGGACCGCGGCAGACCTCGGCGTGCTCGTACACAGCCCCGTCATCGCACAGTGGAAAGACCGGTTTTTCGTAGCCGGCCGTGGCCGCGACCGCGGCCGCGACGGCGAAACGTACGTCACCCGAATCTGGGAAATCCTGAACGCACAGGGCAACCCCCAAAACGTGGAACTCCGCGAGATTATCACCCTCCCCAGCGACGGCGACAACGCCTATCCCGGCCTGCTGGTCGACCCCGCATCGCTCGAGGCCGAATCGCCCGCCTTTTTCGTGACCTGGTACTCCCAGCACGAGCGCGAACAGGGCGGCGACGGCAAAAACGCCGCCTCCATTTATGCGGCCCGCGTCAGCGTGTCCCCGGCCCCTTGACTGACCCGGCTCATTAAACTCCGCCGGGCCGCGTCAAGATTCACAACGCCCGGCCATCAGCTTGATCAGGGGATATCCACATGATATTATTTGGGAGTTGCCCTTGGGAATGCGTTGTTGTTTAGGCAAGTTCCCCACACTGGGTCGGCCCAGCGCAGTAGGTGTACCTGCGGGATTCCAGTTCCACGCGCTCGGGGCGAACTCTATGTAAGGGGCGGGTTTATTTCGAATAAAAACAGGAGGATCTTGACGAATGGCCACCAATGAAGCAAGAAAATCGATCAGCTCTCTTCAGACCGAAGGTCGCACCTTTCCGCCGCCCGCCGGTTTTGCCGCCAAAGCGCACATCAAATCGTTTGATGAGTTCCAGGCGATGTACGACCGGTCGGTAAACGACCCCGACGGGTTCTGGCTCGAGCAGGCGGCCCTCCTCGATTGGGTCAAGAAGCCCTCCAAGGCACGCGAGTTCACATGGAACACCGATAGCCGCGCCGTCAACCACACCTGGTATGCCGATGGCGTCATCAACGTGTCTTACAACTGCCTGGACAGGCATCTCAACGGGCCCGCACGAAACAAAACCGCCATCCTGTGGCAAGGCGAGCCGGACGAAGACGTCCGCGCCATCTCCTACGTGGAGCTGCACCGCGACGTGTGCAAGTTCGCCAACGTACTCAAGTCGCTCGGCGTGAAAAAAGGCGACCGGGTCTGCATTTACCTGCCGATGATCCTCGAGTTGCCCGTGGTCATGCTGGCCTGCACACGCATTGGCGCCATTCACTCGATCGTGTTCGGCGGATTCAGCGCTGACAGCCTCCGCGATCGAATCACCGACTCCGAGTGCAAGATCCTCATCACGTCCAACGTCTCCCTGCGCGCCGGCAAGCACATCCACCTCAAGCAAATCGCCGATGAGGCCCTCACCGGCACGCCCAGCATCCAAAAGGTGATCGTGTACAAGCGCAACGACGAGCCGTGCCCCATGACGGCCGGCCGCGACCTCTGGTACGGCGACCTCATGGCCAAGGCCAGCCCGGATTGCCCGCCCGAGCCCATGAAGGCCGAAGACCCCCTGTTCATCCTCTACACCTCCGGCTCGACCGGAAAACCCAAGGGCGTCGTACACACTACCGCCGGCTACCTCATCTACTGCGCGCTCACTCACAAGTACATCTTCGACATCAAGCCCGAAGACGTGTTCTGGTGCACCGCCGACATCGGCTGGGTCACCGGCCACAGCTATATCGTATACGGCCCGCTCGCCAACGCCGCGACCTCCGTCATGTTTGAAGGCGTACCCACCTACCCCGACGCCGGCAGGTTCTGGCAGGTGTGCGAGAAGCACAAGGTCAGCATCTTCTACACCGCCCCCACCGCCATCCGGTCGCTCATCGTCAAAGGCCCCGAATGGCCACAGAAACACAACCTTGACTCGCTGCGCCTGCTCGGCACCGTCGGCGAACCCATCAACCCCGAAGTCTGGATGTGGTACTACGAGCACATCGGCCACAACCGTTGCCCCATCGTCGATACCTGGTGGCAGACCGAAACCGGCGGCATCCTCATCAGCCCAATTCCCGGCGCGCACACCCTTAAACCCGGCAGCGCGTCCCGGGCCTTCTTCGGCGTCGAACCCGTTATCCTGCGCGACGACGGCACCGAAGCCGACGCCAACGAAGGCGGAAAGCTCTGCATCAAAAAGCCGTGGCCCGGAATGATGCAAACCATGTGGGGCGACCACGACCGGTTCATCGAAACCTATTTCACCATGTACAAAAACATCTACTTCACCGGCGACGGGTGCCGTAAGGACGTGGACGGCGACTACTGGCTCATGGGCCGAATCGACGACGTCGTCAACGTCAGCGGGCACCGCATCGGCACCGCCGAAGTCGAGAGCGCGCTGGTAAGCCATCCCAAGGTCGCCGAAGCGGCCGTGGCGCCCATGCCCCACGAAATCAAGGGACAAGGCCTCTACGCGTTCGTTACACTGGTTGGCGGCACCGAGGAGTCGGACGCGCTGCGCAAGGAACTTGCGAATCACGTCCGCAAGGAAATCGGGCCGATTGCGGTGCCGGACGTGATCCAGTTCGCGCCCGCGCTGCCCAAGACGCGCTCGGGCAAGATCATGCGGCGCATTCTGCGCAAGATCGCCGAGAATGCGGTGGACCAGATCGGCGACACCACGACCCTGGCGGACCCGTCGGTCGTCGATGCGCTGGTAAAAGACCACGAGAGACTGCAGAAGAAGTAAAAAAACAAACCAAGGGGCCGGGCGCTTTTCCCAGCGCCCGGCCTTTTACCGAAAAAGGAGCGGCGGCATGCCAGAACAAAAACTGATGAATAGATGGGTCGTCGTGGCGGGCGCAATCCTAATCCAATTGTGCCTGGGCGCCATCTACGCCTGGAGCGCATTCACGGCCGCGCTGAAAGCCCCAGTCGAAAGCGGCGGCTACGCATTTACCGCAACACAGACTCAGTGGATATTCAGCGTCGGACTGGCCACCTTCGCCGTCGTGATGGTCTGGGCGGGACGCCAGCAGGCAAAGATCGGACCCCGCCCCATCGCCATGCTCGGCGGCGTCGTCCTCGGTGTCGGCTACATCCTCGGCGGCCTGCTTGGCAAAACGTTTCCCGTCCAACTGGTGTGCATCGGCGTCATCGGCGGCGCGGGCATCGGGCTGGGCTACGTCGTCCCCATCGCCGTCGGCGTCAAATGGTTCCCCGACAAAAAGGGCCTTATCACCGGCCTCGCCGTCGCCGGCTTCGGGTTTGGCGCGACCCTGTGGGTGAAACTCGCCGGCGGGTTCAAAACCATCCTGTGGCTCGTACCCTGGCAGTTCCCCGGCCTGTTGAAAACCATGGACGGCACATTGGGCCTGCCCGGCGTCCAAAGCGTCTTCATAACCTACGGCATTGTTTTCCTCGTCCTGGTTGTTTTGGGCAGCATCGTCATGAAAAACCCGCCCGCCGGTTACGTCCCCGCCGGGTGGACGCCCCCCTCCGCGTCCGTCGCCGCAAGTGGCGCCATTGACATGACCAGCAGCCAAATGATGGGCACGCCACAGTTCTACATCATTTGGCTGACGTTCTGCGGTTCCGCCATGGCCGGCCTCATGGTGATCGGGTGCATCCAGTTGTTCGGAATCGACGCCCTCCAGGCGTCCGGCGCCGCCGCTTCCGCCGCGGACGCCGCCGCCATCGCCGGCACCGCCATGGCCATGTACGCCATCTTCAACGGACTTGGCCGGATCGTCTGGGGTTCCGTCTCCGACAAGATCGGCCGGAAAACCTCGATCATCCTGATGTGCGCACTCCAGGGCGTCATGATGCTCGCATTCTTCAAGGTCGGCGGAACCCAGGCGGGCCTGATCGCTGGCGCATGCGTCATCGGCTTCAATTTCGGCGGAAACTTCGCGCTCTTCCCCGCCGCCACCGCCGACTTCTTCGGCAACAAGAACCTCGGCCTCAACTACGGCTGGGTATTTCTCTCCTACGGCGTCGCCGGCATATTCGGACCCCAGATCGCAGGCCGGTTCGTGGATGCCGCAAAAGCCGCCGGCGCCGCCGGAGCTGCCGTCGACGCATGGAAGACGCCATTCATCATTGCCGGCGTCGCCTGTCTCGCGGGCGCAGTCATCTCCGCCATGGTGCGCCCACCCCGGCCAAAACCAGCCGTCGCACCCGCAAAAGAAGCCAACGTATAACACCCCCAAAAACCAATCGGGGCCAGGTCTCTCCCAACCCGGCCCCGATTTTCTATTCCTCTCCGCTCAATAAACCCACAAGCGCTGAGCGAAGAAGCCCTCTTAAGGGCTTTTTTTGCGGGAGAAAACCAGGATCAAAGCCTGTCATCCTGAGCCCGCCCAGCCACTGGCCACCACCTTCTTGACAGGCAACCCCTGGGCGGGCGTCCGACGAAGTCGGCAGGATCGCCCCTCGGTTGCAACCACTGGCGCCCCAAGAAGTCTTCTCCCTCTTCTGCTTCAGCGCCCTAACTTCGCACTTCGCACTCACAACTGAGAACTGGCAACGTCGCACTCCCTATACGTCTTTTCCCCACCCGTTCCAGAATCCGCACGTAAGGAAGGGACATAAGGGACGAAAAGGACATAAACGCCGGGTATCTCTTCCGAGGCGCGTCGTGAAAATGATGGCATGAGCGCCTTGATAGAACCCTCGCGCGGAGCCCGGCGGGAAATGACTGGTTTTCTGTGCAATCCCGTTGACACGAGCGCCCGCACAATTTCTTACGTGCGCCCTCTCCGCGGCGCGCCCATCACGTACACCGGATTTCCCCCTCGAGTACGGCTGGACCACGTGCCGCGGTCATATCAGTTCGCCAAGCCGGTTGCTCGAACCCGGCAACCTCATCAACCAGATCCAGATCGACGGCAACGCCGCTACCGGAGTGAGCGGCGCGCCCGTCACCGACATGAACGACCGCCGCGTTGGCATGCTCGCCCGCAACGCGCTCGGCTGCGACACCATCGCTTTTATAATCCCCGCACCCGTGAGTATTTGTGAGTATTTGTGGAAACATGAGCCGCCTTTGCGTATACTACTGTCCAGAAGCGTTGTGCATCATACGACGTGTATGTACGTGCCACCTTTAACGCTATTTGCAATCATATGAGACTTATGCTATACAATCCGATTGCGCAGGTCTTATAGCAGGGGAAAGACTTGTCGGTTTCCAAGGAGCGGGGTGGGAATGTTTCTGTTTTATCGATGTAGGACAGTTCCGCATCCGTTTGATGCCGCTTTAACCGCATTAGCCGGATCGTCTGATGAAAACACCGCATTTGCACAGAACCTGCGGTTTGATCACCGTGTCTCCGAAGAGCGCGAAAATGCACTCCAAGCATACGTTGGAACCCCGGCTTCGGCTGCTGAATTCGCGCGCCGGTATACGGATTACTGCGAGCTGCAAATCCGTTCCTCCCCCACGCCCGAATTCCTTAACGACATCCTGAACCGCCTCAACATAATCAGTCCTCCGCCACCGGAAAACGAGCCATCGATCAAGGATGACCGCATGCTGGTCACCGTGTTGGATCTCAATGGCCTGCGGCGTGTATTTCAGTGGGCAAAGTCAGAAGACATACCGGAATGGCGCAACTTTCTAGACAAATTTGATCCTGTTGACGACGATACTGTGTTGAAATGGCTTGATGATCAACTGCTCGGGAAAGCGGATAAGGTTCAGAGAGATTTCGTTGCAACCGTATTCCGGATTCTGAATTCGAATAGGTACAGACATGATGTAGGCCCGTACAACCCAAGTTGGGTGACGTACTGGCGCCATTTCTGGGCGGCGGCACGCAACAAACCCGAACGATGGGCTGAACTGGTAGGCGTCTACCGGGACACGCCACGGTGGCTGGTCCTTCTGACGTATACCGTAAAAGAATCCGGCGGGCTGGTCAGGCCAACTCAGATCGATGCCGCATCCTATCCATACCACTACCCCTCGTGCCCGCACGTACACGTAACCCAGGGCGGCGTAGCCATGGACTTGGCCGCGGCCGCGCCGGCCGACCCCCCTCTTTTCGAGTTCATTCACGAACAAAAGACCTTTGATATCAAAGACTTATACAAGATTGACCGAACCCGGAACTCAAGACGCCATGCCGCAATCCCCGCTCTGAGACGGCGGCATAAAGAGCTTCTGGGCAAACACTTTAGTCCGCCCGCGGACTGGATGCCCTGAAAGTCGTGGCGTTGATTCTTTGGGGCAGTGGATAAAACTCGGGAATAAGGAAAGCATCGGTATGCATCCGGTTGTTAAGTCTGGTAAAATTGCTGTCAGCTTGGAGGGCCACGTGGAAGATACACCGCGCCCAAAGAACGATGCAAGTCCTTCCGCCACAATGGCTAACGTGCTGCGGTGTTGGGTGAAGGAACAACACGCCAACCCTAAACTCCTGCAAGAATGGCTTTCGGGGTATGGCCTGCCCTCCCTGAGCCGCGGCATGGATGATGAGCCTTACCTGTGGCTGTTGAGGGGGCTCAAGAAGTTCCCTGAAGCCACCCAACCACTGACAGACGCGGTCGAGTCCCTGCTGTTCAGCACCGATGAACTGCCAACAACCACACCCCCAAACAGGTATGACTACAACGTCATCATGCTCGCGGAAGCGTTGCGGACCCCCGAACGGTTCCAGTCCGGGCTCCTGGCATTTGCCGAGCGCATTCCAGGTGAAGCGCGGTACCGCGGCATCTCTTTACGGAAAATCTTGCCTGCTTCCGTGAGCAGCCAACTCCTACCCGTCGCGGACAAACAGCCCCCTTTTCCAGTCCCCGTTCCAGACGGTAAAGATCCCTGTCTAAACTACCTGAAGTTGTTAGATTCCAAAAAACTTACCCGCGAAAAACTGGCCGCATGGTTGAACGGCGACCTTCCATTTGACAACACTGCACCTTATGCCGGCAGAGAGCCCTACGTCCGTTTGATCGGATGCCTGCCGTTAGGCGCGCTCCTTTATGCACGACAACAAACCCTTTCAAAGGCCGCCGCGACCTTATTGAGGAAAGCGGACAAGAGCGCCTCGTACCGCAAAAACCAACCGCTGATGCACAACTTGCTGCTGCTCTGCAAAGAACTCCGCACGCCAGACACCCTCTGCCAACCACTCTTGTCTCTCATGAACCGCCGCAACCTTACCCCGACCACGCGAACCGACCTTCGCAGCGCAATCCTCAACAACCAGCGGGACAACTCCCTCAAGCACGTCTGGCTTGACATGTTGGAGGGGAAAAAATCCTCCATTCTGCCCGCGGACACCAATGCCGCACTCAACGCCGTCCGACTCATGCCGCAATCCCTCAAAAAACCCGACTGGCCCGACATCAGAGCGCTAGGCACCGGATTGCGCCTGCTTGGAACAACCCTTGAGAAACAGGGTGATCGGTGTCAAGTCTTTCAGAACCAATTAACACGAATCCGCCACACCTATTGCGATCTCCCTTTGGACAGATCGCTTATCAAGACGGCAGACGCAACAGAGTGGATGCCATGGCAAGTCAAATGCCTTAACCTCTTTGTGCCTCTGACAGGTATGCGCTATTTCGTGTGGGAAGAAACGGCACGCAGCTTAGCCAGTACTTGTGATTATGCAGTGCACGAAAAGCTGTGCAATGATACTGTCTGGGAAATCCGTTTCAAGGACAAAGAGTCCCGCGATGACTTCTGCTTTTTCGCCCCCTTTTTCGAGAGAGCCCGCTTGTCAAATCCTTTCGTGACCAAGCGTGCGGAACGAGGCGTTGTTGCCCAAGAACTGACCGAAGCTGAGTTGCAGATGAGACACTACGACCCAAAAACCGCCGATAAGATTCTTCGCCTGCGGGAAGATTGCCTACGGTTCTTGAATGTCATTCCCTCCAAGAAAGACTCGGAACAGATCGGGCGCAATCTTCAAGTCATGCTTCGATTAGTCTCGAACGTGCCGGAGAAATGGCTCCTTCCGAGATTAATCATCCAAGTGCCCATAGACACGACACTACGAGTTCGCAATCTCGTCGCCACATAGGCGTATAGTCAACAGCGTATTCGTCTTCTACTCCCAAGCCCATGAGCTAAAACGAGTCGACAGCTTTAAATAAGTCGTAAAGACTCGCATCCTTGGTTATAAGGCGCGTAAGAGAGTTTGAAGGCAAATCAGCCCTCAAATCGTCGTCCTCTAAAACCGTGTACAAAACTACAGGTGTGTCGCAGCCCTGTTCGCGAATTCTTGCCTCACAGCGGATACCGGCCCGGTAGAACCCTTGCTTCCTCATTTCTTCTGGCATTGGCTCCATGTCCGGCGAAGGGTTAGTCCAACGAACCATAACGTCAAGTATGAACAAATCCGGGGGCTCTTTGAGAATGGCATCCAACGAATCTACAAACTGACGCTCCGTGGCAATTGATTGGATGCTGAGATTTTTGTACCTGCCTTTCAGACCCGCACAAATTGAATCTCGTTGAAGGTAGTCATCTTCAAGTAGGACTATTCTCTGAGGCCGCATTCAATCATACTCCTTTTGTGGGAAAAACAAGTTTTACATCCGTCTGACTTTCCGTATTTGTGGGAACCACAACGAGTTCTCCATTATGAGCTTTCATTATGTTATCTGCCATCCACAATCCTATTCCGAAACCTTCGCCAGTCACACTGGCCGCCCTTTCTCCCCGCCATCCACGGTTAACGCAGAGGCGTGCCTCATATTCACGCAGTCTGACGCCCACATTGCGTACATTGACGAAAAACCGGTGATCGCTGGTGTAACCTCCGGAGACACTGATTTCCGTGTTTGAGAAACTATACTTTACCGCGTTGTCAAGCAAACAGTTCACTGCTTGTTCAATTAAGTCCGCATCGATAACAATATAGTATTCGTCTATTTTGAGGTCCGCAAATGAGGGGATGTCAACTGTAATTCTGATATTTCGTTCCGGGGCGATAACGAATTCGTTGTCACTGGCACATTCCTTGAGCATCGCAACCAATTCGCGAGTTCGTAATAGAACTTGTCGTCTGAGGGGAATCCGTTCGTTTCGGTACAGATTGCCCAAGACGCGCATCGTCGTCGTGATCCGAAGCGCCTTTCTAACCAGCGTGCCCACTATTTGCAGCCGTCGCGGCATGCCGAGTTTGCCGAAGGGAGACGCGCTGGCGCGTGCACTCGCCTGTATCAGCGGGCTTCGCAGTTGATGGGCAACATCCTCGAACGCCTTACTCTGTGTCTGTATCAGTTCCTCCTGCGCGGCAACGCTTTCTTGTAGTTTGGCTTGCGTAGCATTAAGATCCAGAATCGAGTCTGTAAGCTGGTGATACAACCCACACTGCCTTCCAACAAGCGTCGCCGCCGTCTCGGCTATTGGCGGGAGGGGTTTCTCTCCGAAACCGTGAATATCCAGAACGCCGATGGCCGTATCGCCCACCATAATGGGTGCCGTGATCATCCGTTTAGCATCGGGGAAAATGGCCTCATAGTAAGGCCAAGCGTTACGATCGCCGACATCTTCTATGTGATACACCACTTTGTTCTGGTATACGTATGCGCCTGCCGATTGTGGAGGATCGTCAATCGGAAACCTCATGTCCAGCGTAATCCGTACGGGAAATCCAGGCGGATCCCCTTTCTTCCACCGCTCGCCCCAAGTGTAAGCAATGTATAAATCGTTACGTGTATCATCATACAGTCGAACATCAAGAGCATCGGCGCCATGGATCGTCCTGGCAACAAGGTCAAGAACCTCCCCAAAGAGCTCGGCTTGGCGAAGTGTGCCACTGAGGGATTCGCTTACTACCACACTATGTAATTCCGTAATCCGCTCGACTAGTTCGTCCCGTGTCCGATTCTCTTCTTGAATCTGCCGCCGTTTGAGCCAGGAACTCCAGTATTGCGCCAGTTGACCCGCGACAACCGTCAGCACTTGTTCGTCATGGCTGCAGAAGAAGAACGGACCCACATAGCCGGAACGAGGTCTTATCGCCTCGCAACGAACCGCGCCAATACATTCCTGGTCGAGCATTATGGGAACAGCGACAAAACTCAGCGGCGGCATCTGCGCGGACTGCCGGAATGGCGACTTCCGTACTTCCTCTTCAATGGCCTCCTTGAGAGGAAATGGGACCTGGCAAACTAACCCAGGGTATTTTTTCCGTATATTGTCTTTGTCCCGTTCAAAGTTGCACAAGTCCAACAGCCGAACCGGTTTCCCATTAGCCAGAACCCAGCCCGTTAGGCCATCGGCGGGATCGCCGCCATAATCTCGCTGGCTGAATTCTCCCTGCCAACTGCTCGCTATCACTCGGTACAGCCACGAGTCGCTCCCTACGTCCTGCATCACCACCGTAGCTTCAAGACAATGAAAAGCTCCTGCAAGAAGTCCACAGATTTCCGCGAAGACTATGCCCGGTTCCTCTTCCAGTGAAACATTGTGCCTCCCGGATAAGCCCCATGACTCAAGAACACTGCTGACTTCCCCGATAAGCGCGTAGTTGAGTTTGTCGCGGACCGTCCTTAGAAAACGCGGGATTGCGTCAACGTATTGCTTCAGTTGTTCTTCGGTTTCTTTTGAGAACGGCGGCCGTTCCTTGATTCGATATAGTGAAACAACACCCTTCATCCCGCCTGGAAAGTCAATCGGCGCCGCTAGCATCCTCTTTATCTTAGCTTCTACGAGAGCTGGATACTTCCTTATAACCTCATCATCCTGCGAAATATCGGGAACGTTCTTGACCTCTCGGTCAAGCAGACACTTGCCAACCTTTGACCCCTCAATCGGGAGGTCGCCAAAGATAACGTTAGTCGTGGGCGGAGTCTTGGCTGCGAGAACGAATAGACGCCCTTTGGGGTTGGGCTGCGTGAAATCGACCTCGGGACCCGCCTCCCACACGACTGCGCCGTCCGCTTCAAATACATCCACCAGAAACTGCATGATTGGGCTAAAGTCGCCCTGGCAAGAGTCACCCAGCACGTCGCTTAACACCGCCATCAATCTCGCGGCTTCATCTTTGCCCTGTCTTACCATGGAACAAGCATACGCAAAACTCACATAAGCATTCAAACAGGCACGTAATTCTGTGGCCTCGACCACGCGTGGCTCTTTCAGGGTCTTTACGCGTTTACTCTTGCACTGGCGACGCGACCACCTTTGCCGCAAAGAAACCACTTGACAGACAGCTACTAAGTGTGTCTAAATATATAACATGAACGATATCCGCGGAGACGCATTGCGCGGGCATCTCGAAACGATGGTGCTGTCCGTGCTCGAACGGGGCGAGGCACACGGCTACGAGATCCTCCAGCGGCTCGAATCGGCCGGGTGCGGCGCCCTCAAGCTGAAAGAGGGAACCCTCTACCCCGCGTTGTACCGGCTCGAAGAGGCCGGGTTCGTCAAAGGGGCCTGGGAGAGCGATGCGGGACCCCGGCGTGGGCCGCGCAGGCGCAATTACCGGCTCACCGCAGCCGGCAAACGCGATCTCGCCCGCCGCCGTGAATCGTGGCGCACCTTTGTGGCCGTCATCGGCCGTATCGTGGAGGCATAGGCATGGAACAACTAAAGATCCACGTCGAGCGCATCGTGCGGCCAATCCGCGCCGCCGCGGGACGGAAGAACAAGATGCGCAACGAACTCCTGGCCCACCTCGTCCAAAAAGCCGAAGCCCTTATGGCCGACGGCGCAGACGAGTCAACCGCCTGCGCCCAGGCCATCGAGCAACTCGGCGACCCCGCTTCTCTCCGCGCCGACCTCCAGGCGACCGTGCCCGCCCTGGAACGTCTGGCCTGCTTGCGCCTGCCGGGTTCCCCTTTCCTCGACCGCTATTTCGAAAAAGACGAGGGCGAAACCCCTTTACATTTCGCGCTCGTGCGGACTAGCCACATGGCACTGGTAATTGGCGCCATTTTGCTGATCGCTCCGACGGTGAGATGGTCGGGGCTGTTCCCGTTCCGCCAACGCAACGCCAACCCGGCAGCCTATTGCCTGATGGTGCTGTCGTTTTCTTATTTGTCGGTGGTTGTGGGAAGCTTCGTCACCTATTATTTTGCGGACCTGACGGGCCTGCGGCGGCTGATGTCGAAGATTACGCCAGGCACGGCATGGGTTAAAGGCGGGGCAGTATGCCTGTTCATGTGCGCGCAGATCGTGCTGATGATCGCCCCGATCATGCTCTTTGTGTGGATCATCAACCCGGCCGACGGGGGCATTCTCGTGGACGTTTTCAGTGGCGAATTTGGACGCCGAGTCGGTATCGGAATACTCTTGGTACTGCTCGTGGCGTCTCCCATCTCAGGACTTGCGATGAAATACGAGCACGAGCAGTGGCGCAAATGGGGCAGCCTCCACATCGATGAATAATCATAAGCCCAAGAACCCGTCGCTCCAGAAGACGGGTTCATAGCCCCTCGCTTTTACCCAATCCAACGCGGCCCGGACCTTGTCCATCACGTCCGGCTGATAATAGTCGAGCTCTTTGCGGAAATACTGCTCGTGGATCAGCAGCTCGACCATCTCGCCAGCGTGAGCCGCCGCCGTCCGCGTGTCCAGCCTGGGTTGGATCTCCCCCACGCCGTACGAATTCACCACGATCGCGCACGGGATGAAAAACATGTCCGTGTCCCTGTCGTGCCACGCGGGCCGCGCATCGCTCCACGCCGACTGATCCGCCGATAGGTAGTAGCAGGCGGTGGTTACGCCGTGGCTCTCTCCGAACAGCCCGATAAGCTGTTCGATGCCGCGGTCGCGCAGGGCTTTGACGGCCTCCTTCGGGCATTCGGCCCAGTGGACCGTCGTGGTCCGCGTCAGGACTTTCGGCCCCGCGAACCGCCGGATCTCGGCCACCACGAGGTCGTAATCGCGGGCGAGTTGCTCATACGACGCGCTCATGTAGGGCCTGTCGGGCTTGTCCCCGAGCGCATGGAAACTCAGGTGCAGCCACGCCGCGTTTGCCTGCCATTCGGGCTTCCATTTCGCCGGCATTTGAGTGAGGTTGAACCCGTCGGTCTGGTAGTAGATGTTGATATGGATTTTCGCGCCGTACGTGTTGTGCATTTCGCGCCAGAACTCGAGGTACCAGTGGTCGAACAACGACGGATACTTGTCCGGGTCTGCCGCCAGATCTTTGAGGAAGAAGATGTTGTCATCGACCGAAAACCGGTAGCGTTTCCGGCTCGCCTTGTCCCACCATACTTCGATCAAATCTTTCCGGCCTTCGGCTTCTGCGACGATGCTGTTACGCCGGCCCGTAAGCGGCACCGTGCAGGAGAACGTTCCCTCCTCGACCCGCGCCTCGCACCCATTAACCCGCACGAGGCCTTTCTCCGGCGCAACCCCGCGCACGGTGATGCTGAGCGCCTCCACCGTTTCCTCCCCGTCGGTATGGTTGAGCACATCGCCGTCGCGCGGCTCCACAATTTTTATCGAAGTCGTATTCACATCATTCGCACCAAAGGCGGCCGCGCATGAAACGATTAGACAGAAGGCCGTTGCCGATCGGAGAGACAAAACACCCCCCTATCCAACACCCAAAACGAAACTTGCGACTCGGAACTAATCGGCTGCCGGAGAATCGAGTCCAAACAACTCTCTGATCCCCCATAGGATCCAGTCAAACAAAAACACAAACCACCCAATAATGTCCCACGGCGCCGGCGGTTCGGGTTGCGGATTAAGTTTGTCCATGGTTTCCTCCTTGACGCCGCAGCGCGGCGCTTTTTCCCAACTTCCCACGCCGGGATTCTACACCCGCGTGGCCATCCTGCCAACAGGTTTTATCGCGCCAGCCGGAACACGTACGCGTGCCGGCACGGCATCTGGCCGATCGTCAACACCGGCGGCGTGATCCGCGCCGTCCCGCCGTCCGACTTGACCTCGAGCGGCTGGTTGTGGCCGAGCAGCGTCACTTCTTTCACTGCCCCCGCGCCCGGCACGGCCAACTCGCCTTCCGGCCACTCGAGGCAGATCGCGTAGATCGCGTCCGGTTTTTGGGTGAACCGCACCGTGTCGAGTTTCGGCGCGACTTTCCAGGCGTCCGCGCCGTAGATGGCCTCGCCGTTCACCTCGAGCCACTCGCCCATGTCGAGCAAGCGCTGCTGCATGATGTCCGGGATACGGCCGTCGGCGGTCGGGCCGATATCGAGCAGCAGGTTGCCGCCGCGGCTCACATTGTCGATCAGCAGGTGCAACAACTCCGTGCTCGACCGGTAATCTTCGGCCGCCTCGTTCCGGTTGTACCCAAACGAGTGGCCCATCCCCTGGCATTCCTCGAACAGGCCCGCGTCGGTGAGGCGCCCTGCCGGCAGGTGGCCGTACTCCGGCGTCGCAAACCCGCCATGCACGTTCCGGCACTCCTTTCCCCACCGGTCGTTGACCACGACGTCTTTGGGCGCGTTCGACTCGTTGAACAGCCACGCCAGGAATTCTTCCGACCGCCACGTGGCGCTCGGGTGGTCCCACTCGCCGTCCGGCCACACGATATCGGGTTGGTAGCGGGTGACAAGGTCTTTCAACTGCGGCAGCATGTACTGGTCGACATACCGGTTCACATCCGACTTGTACAGCGGGTTGAACCACTCGTAGATCGAATAATAGAACCCCATCCGCAACCCCGCCGCCCGCACCGCCGCGATTAGGTCGCCCGCGAGGTCGCGGTGCGGGCCGACGTCGACCGCGTTCCAGTTCCAGTTGTTCGGGTCCGGCCACAGGCAGAACCCCTCGTGGTGTTTCGACGTCAGCACGATATATTTCGCGCCCGACCGCTTGAAGATGTCCGCCCACTGCGCCGGGTCGAACATCTCGGCTTTGAACATGGGCGCGAAATCCTGGTATTTGAACTTCGCCCCGTACGTCTTCTCATGGAACGCCCACGTCGCTCCTTTCTCGTTCATCATATCGTGCCAATACCACTCGGCGTACTTCGTCTTCTCGCCCCACGACGGCACCGAATACACGCCCCAATGAATAAAAATCCCGAACTTCGCCTCCTCAAACCACGCCGGATTCGGCCGCTGGTCGAGCGACGCCCAGTTCGCCTCATACTTCACCCCCGGATCTCCGCCCGGATCTCCGACAGGAGATCCGGCCGAATCCCCGGCCGCAAACGCCGGCTGAACATGTTGTCCCATGATGCACCCCACAAAAATCAGCGCACTCGCGCACACAATTAGGTTTCTCCCTCTCATCGCATCTCTCCTCAAACCGGCCAACCCAGCCCCGGCCCAACCACTACTATCGCAAGAAACCGAAGAAGGGTCAAATGAAGAGCGGAGTCCAGAGACCGGAGACTGGATTCCAGTCTTATTCATCATTCATCATTTCCCCCTCAACCCCCGTCCCAACCGTCGCAATCGTCCCAAAGGTCCCAATGGTCCCACTACCTCTCCCGGCGCCCAAACCGGCCCCATTTCAGCCTGAAGGTGCCTGTAGGTCCGAAATTATTTCGGGCCTACCGGCCGTGTTTACGTTCGTTTGGCGAGGAGGCGGAGGAATTGTTGGAGTGAGTCGCGGTTGGTGGGGATGGTTGTGAGGGCTTTGGCGAGTAGTTCGAGGTCGGATTGGGAGAAGTTGTCGGCGGCGAGTGCGGCTCTTCGGCGTGGGGTGGTTCTGTAGGCCCAGATGATCTCTGCGGCGAATGGTGGTCGAGCGAGTTCGCGTTTGGGTTTATTTTTGCGAATTTGGTCGAGGGCCTTTTTGAGGCGGTCGGGTGATGCGACGGCGTCGGCCCGGGGTTGCTCGGCGATGTCGTGTGCGACGTTTACGGCGGCGGGCGTCTCGAGTTGCGGCAGGAGCCATCGGGCGAGTTCTTCTTCGAGGATGCCTTGGAGGAGCATTTCAGGCGGCGGTGTTGGGCCGCCGCTGTTGAGCAGGCGCAGGACTTTCCGGGACTGGTCGGAGAACGAGTCGAACCCGGGGATCTGCTGGTCGAGCGCCTTGCCGACGGGGTCGGGCAGCGACGCCGTGAGCGTGACTTCGGACTTGCCCGCAGAGGTTTCAAACGTCCCGCCGTGGCCGTCGACGATAGTTCTGCGGAGCGAGGACATGTAAGCGGCGTGGCCGGACACGGTTTGGACGCCGGTGACGGTCGCCACGAATACGACCGCGCGGCGCGGCGCATCGTAATCGAACAGGATCGAGACGGCCGCGCCGTGGCTGTGGGCGGCGCCGGGGCTGTCGGCTGCGACGGCGTAAGCGAGGATGCGTTTGAACAGCCCGCGCATAGGTTCGCGGCGGACGGGGATCGGCGGCAGGTCCGAGGCGAACATGGGCTCGAAGACCACGCCGCGGGACTCGAAGGCGGGCCGGTTCTCGCGTGCGACGTCGAGGACGAGCGCCTTGATGTCGGCAAGTTCGGGCGGGGCGGCGCCGTCGACGAGGGCGAGCGCTTCGTTAAGGAATGTGCGCGCGGATTCCGGGTCTTGATCGCAGGCGTTTACGGCTTTGACGACGGCATCGCGGACCGGTTCGGGCACGGCGGCGGGTTCGGGTATCGCCCGGAGGCCGTGGAGGCGGAGGAGCAGGCCGTTCGGGGCTTTGTCGATCCTGCCGCCGCGGGTAGCGAGCGTCCAGCGGGCCTGCACCTCGTCGAACGTGAGGCCCATGCCGTCACCGAAAGAGAACTGGGCGGGGAACGTGCCAAAGCCGTCGAACGCCACCGCCACGCAAGGTACGCCGTCCTTCTCGATGCGGTCGGGCTGCTGGAAGACGTCCACGAGCAGGACAGAGCCTTGCTCGAGTTGCGTGGACTCGATCAGGAGCAGGACGATGGCGGCGATCTGTGCCGTGTCGCCGATGGCGTCGGCGACCGGCTCGACGTGCAGGACGTGCGGGCCACCGGCCAGGGCACGGCGGAGCGTTGTGCCGGGGTTGTACTGGACGTAGCTGGGCGGGCGGAAGAGGTCGAGGAATCGGGCGGCGCCGTGGAGCAGTTGGCAGGCGAGGGGCTGGTGCAAAGATTCCCGGGCGAGGGAAAGTGCCAACTCGAGTTTGTCGAGGGTGGTCAGGAGCATGGGAAGATTATACATGGCGGATTGCGGATTGCGGATTGGTGGGGATAGGACGTATAGGACAAATAGGACGTATAGGGCGAAGGGAAAGGGCCGGGATCGAACCGTGCAGGCGAGATGCCTGCACCACAGAAACGCGGTCGCACAGGAGCGCGACCCCACCGCACCGCTCACCGCACCGCCACCACCACCGCCGCCGGGCCGACTTCGACGAAGTTGGCCTAGTTTTGACTGTTTTCGCAGGCATCGACTATACTTTGTTGATCATTGCATAGGAGCCTTTTTTGTTTTGAGCAATCAAGAACTTACGTGGGCCGCGATGAGTTACGTGTGCCTGCTGCTTTCGCTGAGCTTTCACGAGGCGGCACACTCGGTCACGGCGGACCGGTGCGGCGACCCGACCGGGCGGCTGATGGGCCGGTCGAGCCTGAACCCGATGGCGCACATCGACCCGGTCGGTACGGTGATCCTGCCGCTGGTGATGATGTTTTCGGGGATACCGTTCCTGTTTGGTTGGGCGAAACCGGTGCCGTTTAACCCGCGCAACCTCGGCAACATCCGGCGGGACCCAGCCCTGATCGGTTTGGCGGGTCCGTTGTCGAACCTGGCGCTGGTGCTTTTTTTTGCGGCATTTTTACGCATCCTCGTGGGCGTGCTGCACATCCCGTTGCCGGCGGACGGCAACATCGGCAGTACGATGCGGCAGTATCCGCTGTTTGGGCTTGCGTTCATGATGGTGATCGTGAACACGGCGCTGATGCTGTTCAACCTGATCCCGATCCCGCCGCTGGATGGGGGCCATTTGCTGCGCGGCCTGCTGCCGCCTGGTGGCCAGGAAATGCTGGATCGGATCGGCCCGTTTGGCATTCTGATAGCCATTATGATCGCGCGGCCGCTGCTGACGTACCCGTTCATGTTCCTGCAGGTGCTGGTTCTTTATCTTGCGTTCGTTGGCCAGTCCTGACGCGGGGGCGACCTGTAGATGATTGGGTCCGCGTGTCGTTGATATAATCGCCCCTGATTTTGGGGGAGGTAAACCAGTTTTTTTGTCCGATCAGGAGTTGTTTAAATGGAATTGCCGCAGAAGTACAGTCCGGAAGAGATAGAAGCCCGGTGGATTCCGTATTGGAAGGAGAAGAAGGTCTACGCATACGACCCCGCCCGAGGCAGAGGCGAGACGTTCGCGGTGGACACGCCGCCGCCGACGGTGAGCGGTGCGCTGCATCCGGGGCACGTGTTCAGCTATTCACACCAGGACTTCATCGTGCGGTATCAGCGGATGCGGGGCAAGAACGTCTTCTTCCCGATCGGGTGGGACGATAACGGGCTTCCGACGGAGCGGCGCGTCCAGAACCTGTACAACGTGCGTTGCGAGGCACACCTGCATTACGACCCGGAGTTCAAGCCGGAGCGTGGGCGGAAGGGCGAGCCGAAAGGGATCAGCCGTCTGAATTTCATCGAGCTGTGCGAAATCGCCACCAAGGACGATGAAGAGGCGTTCCGCCACCTGTGGACGCGGCTGGGCCTGTCGTACGACTGGGATCAAGAGTACGCGACCATCGACAAGCGGTGCAGGACGATCAGCCAGTACAGCTTCCTGGAGTTGTTGAAGAAGGGGGAAGTTTACCAGGCGGAACAGCCGGTGATGTGGGACGTCGATTTCCAGACGGCGATCGCGCAGGCGGAAATCGCGGATCGAGAGCAGGCGAGCGCGTTTCACTATTTGCGGTTTGGCATCGACGGCACGGACGGGTTCGTGGTGATCGCGACAACGCGGCCCGAACTTCTCGGTGCGTGCGTGGCGGTGCTGGCACATCCGGATGATGAGCGGTACAAGCCGCTGTTCGGGAAGCGTGCGGTGACGCCGCTGTTCCGTGCGCCTGTGCCGATCATGCCGGACCCGCTGGCCGACCCGGAAAAAGGTACGGGCATCGTGATGGTGTGCACGTTCGGCGACCAGACGGACGTCGAGTGGTGGCAGAAGTTCAACCTGCCGACGCGCCAGATCGTTGGGCGGGACGGGCGGCTGCTGCCGGTGACGTTCGGCACGCCGGGCTGGGAAACGCTCGATGCGGGTGGTGCGAACGCGGTGTACGGGCGCCTTGCAGGGCAGACGGTGAAGAAGGCGCAAAAGATTATTATGGAGATTGCGGAAGCCGCGGGCGACGTGATCGACCGTCCGAGCGAGCCGATCTCGCATGCGGTGAAGTTCTTTGAGAAGGGCGACAGGCCGCTCGAACTCATCCCGACCCGGCAGTGGTATACGCGCATTCTGGACAAGAAGGAGCAGCTTGTCGAGCAGGGCCGGAAAATCCAGTGGCACCCGGATTTTATGGGTACGCGGTACGAGCATTGGGTGCTGGGGTTGAACCAGGATTGGTGCCTGAGCCGGCAGCGGTATTTCGGCGTGCCGATCCCGGTGTGGTACAAGCTCGATGCGACCGGCCAGCCGCTGTACGAGGAGCGGATTCTGCCGCCGGTCGAACAGTTGCCGGTCGATCCGCTCAACGACACGCCGCAGGGGTACAGCGAGGATCAACGGGACAAGCCGAACGGTTTCACGGGCGATTCGGACGTGCTGGATACGTGGGCCACGAGTTCGCTGACGCCGCAGATCGCGACGCGGTGGTTCCTCGATCCGGCGCGGCACGACAAGCTGTTCCCGATGGATGTGCGGCCGCAGAGCCATGAGATCATCCGGACGTGGGCGTTCTACACGATCGTGAAGGCATGGATGCACTCCGGCGAGATCCCGTGGAGGAACGTGCTGATCAGCGGGTGGGTGCTCGACCCGGACCGGAAGAAGATGTCGAAGAGCCACGGGAACGTGGTGACGCCGGAGCCGCTGGTCGACCAGTTTGGGTCGGACAGCGTGCGGTATTGGGCGGCGCGGGCCCGGCTTGGGGTGGACACGGCGTACGACGAGCAGGTGTTCAAGGTTGGTAAGCGGCTCTGCACGAAACTGTTCAACGCGAGCAAGTTCGCGATCGGGCAGTTCTCGAATATCGACGCGGCGCTGCTCGGGCCGGACAAGATCACCGTCGAGACGGACCGGGCGGTGGTAGCAGAGTTACGGCCGCTTATAGAAAGGGCGACGGCGGCGTTGGAGGAGTTTGATTACGCGCAGGCGCTGATGCTGATCGAGGATTTTTTCTGGGCGACGTTCTGCGACAACTACCTCGAACTGGCGAAGCCGCGCACATACGAAGAGGGACTTACGGAAGGGCGCATATCGGCGGCGTCGGCGCTGCGGCTGATCCACCGTGCGGTGGTGCGGCTGTTTGCGCCGTTCCTGCCCTACCTGACGGAAGAGATCTGGCACTGGTGCTACAGCGGCGACGGGGACATGCAGGAGTCGGTGCATCGGAGCCCGTGGCCGGCGGCGAAAGAGTTGGCGGCGGTCCCCGCGCCGAAGAACCGCCTGACGTACCAGGCGACGGTCGCGGTGCTCGATGCGGTGCGCAAAGCCAAGGCGGAGGCCAGCCTCAGTATGAAAGCGCCAGTCAAGCAGGTGACCGTGACGGGAAAAGCGGAGGCGCTGAAAGCCGTCCAGGCAACCGCGGGCGACGTGAGCCAGATGCTCCAGATCGAAGAGCTGATCGTGGTGGAGGGAAGCGTCGAGCCGGGGCTGGTGAATGTCGTGACGCGCATCGGCGAATGAGGATGTTTTCTTTGTGCACGACGACCGGCGCGTCTATCTCTCTTATCTCCGCTAGAATTGGCTACTGTGGAGCTGGTGAAAAAGTCCCAAATCAGCCCTTTATGTCAGCAAGCTTCGAAATGGGTATGTTGGAAACACACGACTTACAGAGGGACGGAAAGGGTGTATCGTCGTCCGCATCGGCTTTTTCACCAGCTCCACTGTCCTCAATTTTCCCCCTGGAACAGTGCCGCGAGCAGATGGAAGGTGTGCTGTAGGCCGGAATACGAAAGAAAATGCGCCTTAGTGCATCATTGCGGAGCAGAGCACGGGTTTCGTGGAGTTTGGCGTAATGATGTTCTCGCATAGGGCTATCTTCGATTCCATATATTTCCCAATCTGATGTTCTGGGCCTCAGAATCCCACCATCCTGGAATGAAGGCCCTTCGATAGTGATTGTAAAGCAGTAGAGGCACTTGAGGAAGCTGGAAGATGTTGACCGATGCGCCAATCCAGTAAGGGATTCTCGTCACGCCGAGGGTCTGATGGAAAATGTTAGTTGAGCAGTAGTTTCCTAGCCACATACTCACTTCAAACAGCAAAAAGACAGTAACCCCGTAAGTAAGTGAAGTCAATATCCCCACTGCATTCAACTTGCGGTCTATCTGAGCCAACACGAGACCTACAACGTGGAAGACTACCCCAGAGAGGTAAACGACCGCTTGAAGTAAGAGAATTACAGAGATGTAACCCCATGCAAGGCTTACAACGAACGCCAAAGCTAGCCCCCCTTCGCATCAAGGCCACGAGATGATTGATGGGCATAAACGGATGGCATCGCAAGAACACGCAAGACGAATGCCACACAGGTCAGCACGGCAACGTACCTCATGGCTTTTCTTCCCTCAATAAGACCACCCCCAAATAGCCACCGGCTCTGCGCGTTGTTGCTGATTTCGCAACGCGTCACCGTCTGCCAGAATCAAAGTCAACTATAAGATCTTCACTACTATAGATAGCACTCGCGGAAACTACGAATGTCCGCGTTGTACCTGTCTGAGTGTCGATTACGGTAACGCAGTTGTCGCTGCGAAGAGCCTGATAGCGCCCGGCTGGAAAAAAGCAGGATTTCACGTAACCAACAGTGACCGCGCTGGCAAGAACAAGCAGAAGCGCGACAATAACGGGAAGATATACTTCCCGCCTTGTAAGAATCTGGATAAGTGTGTTCTTGGTGCCGGGTCTTGGTTTTGGATTTACAAATTGTCCGTAGGCCTCTGCGTTTCCCATATCACGTTCCTCTTCGTTGTTTTCAATAAAGACATTAGTGCCACAGCTTTGACAACAGTACGCATTTGGGGGAAGTTTCTTCCCGCACTTCTTACATACGCCACCTTGAACGGACATCGTGTTGCTGCTGCTAGTCTTTCAGCGATTCAAAAGCGTCGTGATAGTTGGTTATGTCTTCGTCGGCGTGCCCCGATATTTGAAGCACGTACTTCCCGGCTTCTCTTTCAAATATATTAAAGTGGTACTCACCTTTTTGGGTCCTGCTCCAATCACTTTTGTATTTGCGAAAGAGAATATGGGGCAAGATAAATCTCCGAAGCTTGGAACGGGACGTTGACTCGCAAAAGAACACAAGCGCGTGATAGTCCTCATCGGGTAATCCTAACCAGTAGCTATTTTTCTCTGAAGCGGAAGCGTACGTAATCCCCACCACTCTTCCGGATGAGGTTACAAAAGACCTACCCCCTTCGCGGCCTTTCTGGTCAAGCGTTATTCCGTATCGTCTTGCATCTGCGATGAATGCCAGTTTCAGTTCTTTGCATCTCTGCTTTGATGTCTTTCCCTTCGTTGAACCTTCAGACTTGGGAGTCCAACCTTCGGAGTCTCTTGTCTGTGACACTTGTCTGGCAACTGGGAGCTTTGAAGTCGGAAGTGGATTCACGAGAAATTGGGTTTCGTGTTGCTTGAGAAAAGCAGCGACCTCCGAAGATTCCGGCTTAAAGCTGCACATCTTCTCCACAGTTTCGGCTATCAAGTCCACGAGAAAGGAATCCGGTTCACTTACAATTCGATTCCACGCTTGCGGCATATGCTTTATCAATTCAGCGGTACGTTTTCGGCTTCCTAGAGCCTGCTCGGCACTCGCTTTGGCAGTCCCTGAAACAACCTTCTCTTTCGACAGAAAGGCAACAAATCGCAGAGCAACGTCAGGAGAATCTTGCTCAAGGATATCTATGGCATTGAATTTGCGGACATCCCACGACCCTTTATGGAGCGGCAAGTATAGCCACCATGTTGTTCCATTTGTGAGGACAGCGAGCTCAACACCTTGGTGAAAGGCGTAACCAAGAAGTTGCTCTTCATCTTCTTGTTTGAAGTCAGTTCCGGTTTGTTTGACTTCAAGGAAAACCTGGAGATTCCCATTTGAACTGAGGGCATAGTCAACACGGCCCCCCTTCACGGAGAATTCAGGTGTAACCTCACTGATTTCGTCTGGGTTCCACCCAAGGACCCGCAAAAACGGCAAGATTATGCCTTGTTTGGTTGCCGTCTCGCCGAACGAGGTCAATTGCGGGTTGTTTCGGACCTTCTCGGCCAGTATCTGCAATTCGTCTAGCATTTGGACCATCTCCTAGTCCCCTTTTCTCGCTAGGTCAGCAAAACGCACAGCATAGGCGACGCTTGTTGTCTGCTTCCCGCACTTGCGATTGTCCCCATTTCATCCACAATATTACGCCCGATTCCACCATTTGTCTAGCCCCCGGCAAAAGCGGCTTCCGCTACGCTGTCCTAGCGCGTCCATACAGGGGACAATGGGTGACAATTAGCGGACAATTGGGAGCAGTAACCAGTTTTTGCTTTCCGGGATGAGGGACATTTTCCCAATTTTCCGCCAGATTCTCAGAGTCTCCCGATCACCTGCAGCCGTTTTGGATGAACTGGGCTACTTCGACGTAGAGGTTGTCGTAGTTGCGGTTGTAGGTGTTGATGAGGGCCTGTTCGGTTTTTGTGCCGACGGCGAGTGCGTTGAAGAGTTCGGCGAGCTTGGCTTGACCGAACCGTTGCCAGAGGTAGAGCAGGGTGGCGTGGGATTGGGTGTAGGCGAGCCAGAGCGCGTCGCTGTCGAGTTTTTTGAGTTGGCTTTCTTCCATGGCGGCGTAGGGGAAGAGTGTGGCTTGATTGACGGCTTTTTGGAGCATTTCGAGGCGGCTGCCGGCGAGGGGGCGCGAGAACCTTTCGGCGAGCCCTTCGTTCATCCACCATACGGCGTTGTTGTGTGCGATAAACCTGACCACGACGTGGGTGTATTCCTGGTAGAGGGTTTCTTTTTGCGCCTGGGAACGCGCAACCAATGAGAATACCAACGGGCTTCTGCGACAGTTCCTCCCCAAAAAGACGGACTTCCGATCACTCACTCAAGCCCAATTGGACATCATCGCCCATCGTCTGAATAATAGACCCCGCAAAAGGCTCGACTACCGAACGCCATGCGAAGCCTTCGAAAAAGCCATCGTTGCACTTCGCGTGTGAATCTACCTTCCATTTTCCCATTTTCCCAGAGGGTGCAGTTTAGTGTGGTAAAGGCTGAATGTCTATAGCATTCGAACTGTGTGCGCATTTTTCTTATTGAGCCGCGACTTCCTGAGAACCTTCCCAGTCTTCAATGGCCCTCATTGCAGCACCGGGTGTGCCCGCTTTTTTAAGGCGCTGGAGGAAGTGGCGGTTCTGAGCGGCTTTGCTGGTTAGCGCCAGAGTCTGGAGCTGTGCCGTAGGAGACTGCGCAGGGGACAAGATTAAGAAAACCACTTCCACAGGCTGTTCCGTGGCGATATCCACGATGCCTTGGCGCGTCAGGCCCAGCGCCAACCGCGGCCTCGACAGCCCGTCCAGACGGGCGTGGGGAAAGGCTACGCCTTCGTTGAAGAACGTCGAGCCCAGCCGCTCCCGTTCCCAGATCTTCTGGGCAGCCTGAGATACCTGGCCCTGTTCATCATCCCCCAAGGCCGCTTTTACCAGGGCGTTCAACACCTCCTCTTTCAGCACCGGCTCGTCCCAAAGGATGATATTCTGAGAAGACAACAACTGGGTGAGGTTGGGCAGGCTGGGCGTGGGTGCATGCGCCGGGGCAGCCGCTTGGGCGGGGCGTTCCGGGGGAAGAGCGGCTTTTCCACCACGTTTGCGAGTGTCAAGAACAACAACCGTGATACCATCCGCCTTTTCCACCAGCCGCTCGACCAGATTTCTCTTGCCCCGGAACCTCTGCCACAGCGAAGGGTTCGCCGGCGTGCCCACGACGATGTGGCCAACCCGGTATTCGCGGGCAAACCGCAACACGGTTTCGGCGACGTCCTGGCCCTTGTACGTAAAGACCATGGCGCCAAGTTGCTTTGCCAGCGTCAATGTGCCGGCTAGAATGCGCTGCGTTTGCGCATCAATGGCGGTGGGCTCCTCCGGGGGAGTCTGCACGTAAAGCGCGTACCAGTTGCGGTTCAGCCGGCCTGCAAGGCGCGATGCGTAGCGCAGAAGCATTTCGCTGTTGGGGCCGCCGGAGCTCAAGCAGACCATCACCTGTTCCGAGGCGGGCGAGGCTTCCTCTTCCTCGGGGGTCCGCCGCCGCAGGTCGATTTGTGACGCCAGCTCCCTCAGCGTGATCTCGCGCAGTTGCTCGAGGTTTGACCCCCGGAAGAAGTTGCCCAGCGCGGTCTCGATGCGCTCCGCCGGATATACTTTGCCTTGCTCGAGCCGCCGGCGCAGGTCTTGTGTCGTGACATCCACGTTTACAATCTGGTCCGCTTCCGCCAAGACATTGTCCGGCAAGCGCTCGCGCACTTTGACTCCAACCGTGGATTCGATGGTGTCGTAGAGGCTTTCCAAGTGTTGCACGTTCAGTGTCGTAATTACGCTGATCCCCGCCTCGAGGATATCCTGCACGTCTTCATACCGTTTTTTGTTTTTTCCACCCGGAACGTTGGTATGGGCCAACTCATCGATAAGGGCGACCTCGGGTTTCCTGGCGAGGACAGCGTCGACATCCATCTCCTCGAGGGTGACGCCCCGATACTCCTGGTGTATCCGCGGAACCACCTCTAAACCTTCAATCAACTTGGCCGTGTCTTCACGCCCGTGAGTTTCGACGAAACCCACAACGACATCAACGCCTTCTTTCTTGAGGCGGTGGCCCTCCAACAGCATCTGATACGTCTTTCCGACACCCGCGCAATACCCCAAATAGACCTTGAGCCGGCCGCGCTGTCTGCGGCGGATCATTCTCAGAAAACTGCTTGCCTTGTCGTCTACCGCCATGGTCTATTTCTCATCTGTGCTTGTTTCGTCCAGGGCGAGGTTCAGCAACAACACGTTGACACGGGGTTCCCCAAGCACCCCCAGGGTCCGCCCCTCGGTATGTTCGCGAATCATTGCTATCATCGTGCCGGTATCCCAGCCGCGGGCTTTGGCCACGCGGGGCGCCTGCAGCAGGGCATTTTCTACACTAACGTGGGGGTCAAGTCCACTCCCCGAAGCCGTGGCCGCGTCGGCCGGCACAGGCGCGTTGTCCGCAAGACTGTTCGTTTTGCGATAGTCTTTGAGGCGCCCCTGCACCTTCTCCAGCAAGTCGCTTGACGTCGGCCCGAGATTGGTTCCGCCCGAGGCCGTCCCGTCATACCCCGCCCCCGCCGCGGAAGGCCTTGGGTGAAAATATCGCGGCGCGGTGAACTGCTGGCCCAATAGGCTGGAACCCACCGCGGTGCCATTGTGGTAGACGATAGAGCCGTTGGCTTTGTCTGGAAACAGCCCTTGGCCCATGGCAAGAACTGCGATCGGGTAAGCGCCGCACACGATAACGCCAAGCGCGGCCGTCATCACGACCGCTGACCAGAATTCCTTGACAAAGATTCGCATGTCTTTAACCCTCACACAAGATGAATTGCATTTACAAGCAAATCAATGAGCTTAATGCCGACAAATGGGGCAATCAGCCCGCCGGCTCCGTAGACAAGGAGGTTTCGCCGCAGCAGCACGTGTGCAGCGAGGGCGCGGAACGCGACACCGCGCAAGGCCAGGGGGATGAGCGCGACAATGATGACGGCATTGAAGATGACGGCGCTTAGAATCGCGCTGGCGGGCGATCCCAATCGCATGATATTCAGGGGCGCTATCATGGGAAAGAATCCGATAAGCATTGCCGGAATGATGGCAAAATACTTGGCCACGTCGTTGGCAATGCTGAACGTGGTCAAAGCGCCCCGCGTCATCAGCATCTGCTTCCCGATCTCGACGATCTCGATAAGCTTGGTCGGGTTCGAGTCGAGGTCCACCATATTGCCCGCCTCTTTGGCGGCTTGCGTGCCGGTGTTCATGGCCACGCCAACGTCGGCCTGCGCCAGTGCGGGGGCGTCATTGGTGCCGTCGCCCGTCATGGCAACCAGATGCCCCGATGCCTGCTCTGTGCGAATGAGGGCGAGCTTATCCTCCGGCTTGGCCTCTGCGAGGAAATCGTCGACGCCGGCTTCCGCGGCTATGACGGAAGCGGTCAGTTTGTTGTCGCCGGTGATCATGACGGTCTTGATTCCCATCGCGCGGAACCGCTCGAACCGGTCGCGCAACCCGCCTTTCACAATGTCCTTCAAATAGATGACGCCCAGGGCCCGGGCGTTTTCCGCCACGACCAGCGGCGTGCCGCCCGCGCGCGCCACCGCACCGACAGCGTCTTCCACTTCAGCGGGCAAAGCCGTCCCTATAAAAGTGCGTATCGCCTGCGCGGCCCCTTTCCTGATACTTCTGCCGTCAATATCGACGCCGCTCATACGGGTCTGGGCGGAGAAGGCGATGAACCGGGCGTGGGGCATTTCGGAGATGGCACGCCCGCGAAGGCCATAGCGTTTTGCGAGTACCACAATGCTTCGGCCTTCAGGTGTCTCGTCGGCCAATGAAGCTAGTTGTGCGGTGTCGGCCAGTTGTTCCGGCGTTATGCCCGGCGCCGGGATAAACTGCGATGCCTCCCGGTTGCCCAGCGTAATTGTTCCTGTCTTGTCGAGCAGCAGGACATTGACATCCCCAGCGGCTTCGACGGCACGTCCGCTCATGGCCAATACGTTCTTCCGCACGAGCCGGTCAATGCCGGCAATCCCGATGGCGCTGAGCAGGCCCCCGATGGTAGTTGGTATGAGGCACACCAGCAACGCCACCAGCACGGTTATGGAAAGGTTCACGCCCGAATAGAGGCCAAAGAGTTTGGACGTGGCAATCGCAACCAGGAAAATGATGGTCAAAGCCGAAAGCAGAATGGTCAGCGCGATTTCATTTGGGGTTTTCTGCCGGCGGGCGCCTTCCACGAGCCGGATCATCCGATCCAGAAAACTCTCCCCCGGATTCGCCGTCACGCGTACCCTTATCCGATCGGACAATACGCGAGTGCCTCCCGTCACCGCGCTGCGGTCGCCGCCGGCTTCCCGGATCACGGGGGCGGATTCGCCCGTAATCGCCGATTCATCCACCGTCGCGATACCTTCCGTGATCTCGCCGTCCGCGGGGATAATTTCGCCCGCCGAGACCACAACCTCGTCGCCTTTCCGCAGGCTCTCGGCGGACACGCGTTCAATGCCGCCGTCGGGGCGGATTCGATTGCCGGCGGTCTGTGTCCGGGTTTTTCGGAGCGAATCGGCCTGTGCCTTGCCGCGGCTTTCCGCCAGCGCCTCGGCAAAATTGGCAAACAGCACCGTGAACCAAAGCCACAAGGCGATTTGCAGCGTGAACCCAAACGGCTCCTTTGCAGCGGAAACAAACAGATTGAGTGTGGTAACGGCCGCGCCCACCTCCGTGACGAACATGACGGGGTTCTTCGCCATTGACACTGGGTTCAGTTTCTTGAAGGCGTCCTTCACAGACCTCAGAATAATCTCGCGTTCAAAGAGCCGATGTTTTCTTCTTGCCATGTAAACCTCAATAAGTGACCGACGTCGGCATGATGAAATGCTCAACAATCGGCCCCAGCGCCAGCACGGGAAAGAAAGTCAGTGCGCCGACAATCAGAATGGTCCCAACAAGCAAGATTGCAAACGTGATCCCCGACACGGGGAAACTGCCGCCCCCCGTGGCAATGAGTTTCTTGCGCGCAAGGCTGCCGGCCAGGGCCAGCACGGGCACGATCATGAGAAAGCGCCCGGCCAGCATGGCAAGTGCAAGCGTCGTATTGTACATGGTTGTGTTTGCGGATAGGCCGGCAAACGCGCTGCCGTTGTTGCCGGTGGCCGAAGAAAAGGCATAGAGGATTTCACTCAGTCCATGGGGGCCGCGGTTGGCGAGGCCGGCAATTCCCCACTGGCTGACGCTGGCCCAGGCGGCAAATCCGAGAATGCCGAAAACGCCCACCAAAACATAAAGCACCGCCAGCTTCACGTCGTAAGCCTCTATTTTTTTCCCCAGATACTCGGGTGTCCGGCCTACCATCAGGCCCGCAAGAAATACCGTCAAGATGATGAAGATCAGCATGCCGTACAACCCTGCGCCGACTCCGCCGAAGATGACTTCGCCGAGTTGAATATTGAGCAGGGGCACCAGCCCGCCCAGCGGCGTGAACGAATCGTGCATTGAATTGACCGCTCCGCACGAAGCATCCGTAGTAGTGGTGGCAAACAAGGCGGAGTTGAAGATGCCGAAACGGACTTCCTTGCCTTCCATATTGCCAGTGGGCGCAACTCCCATAGCCGTCAGCCGCGGATTTCCGCTCGATTCCGAAAACCAGCACACAAGAACCCCAAAAACAAACAGGAACGCAATGGCCATCCACACCGTCCACCCGTGGCGTTGGTCCTTGACTGTCCGGCCGAGGTAGTAGGTCAGGCCGCTGGGAATCAGGAAGATCGACAGCATCTCGATGAAGTTCGACAGCGGTGTCGGATTCTCGAATGGATGAACCGAGTTGGCATTGGTGAATCCGCCGCCATTTGTACCCAACATCTTGATCGCCTCCTGGGACGCTATTGGGCCTTGGAGGATTGTCTGGGGTTTCGCATTCTGCTGCTCACCGGCCAGCAACTCTAATGGCGTGAGTTGGGTGTACGATTTGAAGTTTTCAATGACCCCCTGGGACACCAGGAAAAGCGCAAAGACCAGACAGACGGGGACAAGCAAGTAGAGCGTGATGCGAACCAAGTCCGCCCAGAAATTGCCCACGGTCTGTGCCGTGGAACGCGCCAACCCCCGAACGAGAACTGCCGCGACTGCTATTCCCGCCGCGGCGCTGACGAAGTTGTGAAAAGTCAACCCCGCCATTTGTGAGAAGTACGACAGGGTGGATTCGCCCGCATAGTTCTGCCAGTTGGTATTGGTTGTGAAACTTACAGCCGTGTTGAACGCCAAGTCCGGAGCCATGCCGTCAAAACGCTGCGGGTTAAGCGGGAGGTAATATTGCAGCCGCAGGATTCCATACGTAAATAACAGCCCAACCAGGCTGAACATCCCCAACGACAATGCATAGCTCTTCCAACTCTGCTCTCGAAGGGGGTCCACGCGGCACAACCGGTACAGGAACGCTTCGACAGGTTTCATGACAGGGTCAAGAAGCGTTTTCGATCGCGGGTCAAGCACCTGTCCGAGGTAGAGGCCGACCGGCTTGGTCAACGCCAGGATAATCCCCAGGAATAAGGCCAACTGCATCCAACCGTATGCATCCATTCTAAAACCACTCTGGTTTGAGCACTGAAACGAACAGGTATGCAATCAAGGCAATGACGAGCAGTCCGGCTAGTATTTCCATGGCGGCTAGAGCCTCTCACACGCCGATGCGTACAGGACACAAAAAATGAAGAAGCCGAAGGTCAGCAGAATGTAGAAAAGGTCCATCATGAAGTTACCTCCGGTACGGCCGCGCTGTTTGCCCGTTTGAGCGAAAATGAAAACGTGCTCCCCCTGCCGGGCTCGCTTTCGGCACGTATCTCGCCGCCGTGTGCCGTGACGATCTCCTTGGCAATGGCGAGTCCAAGGCCCGCGCCGGTGCCGACGCCTTGCCCGGGAACGCGGAAAAACTGTTCAAACACGCGAGGCAGGTATTCAATTGGGATTCCGGGCCCTGTATCGGACACGGAATACCAGACAACATCGTCATCCGCCCGGGCAGACACCGTGACGCTGCCTCCCGGCGGGGTAAATTTGATGGCGTTCAACAACAGATTGGCAAAGACGTGCGGCACGCGCGTCGTGTCGGCTTGCACGTCGGGCAAATCGGGCGGGATCGACGCCGTCAGGGTAATGCCGCGATCCTGGGCTTGTGTTTTGAACGGCTCCAGCGCGTCCAAGGCCATGGCGGATGCGTCAACACGACGGAGATCCATTTGGATGCGTCCGGACTGGATCCGAGTTATATCCAACAGGTCTTCAACGATGGTGTGCAGCCGGTCGCAATCGTCCCGCGCCGCAACCAGCAGTTCTTCCTGTTTTGACGTCAGCGGTCCAAGCTTCTCATCCAGCAGCAGATAGAGTGCCATGCGAATCGACGTCAGCGGGCTTTTCAACTGGTGTGACACCGTTGAGACCAGCCCCCGCTTGAGTTCGTCTTGCTGACTGGCCTGCGTCGCGTCCTGCAGCATCAGCGTGATCCCCACGGGCTGGCCAAATTGATCCAGAACAGGCACGGCTTCGGGACGGTAGAACCTTTCTTCCCCCCGGACGAACACCTGTACCGGGGATTCGCCCTGGGCGAGCTGTTCACGACGTCCCGTTTCGAGAGCATGTTGGACGAGCGGCGCCATCCACTTGTGTTTGGATTCCTGCACAGGATACCCCACCTCCAGTCCAAAGGCCTCGCGGGCAGCTTTTGTCACCACCTCGATACGACCATCCAGGTCGACGACCGCAATGGGTGCGGACAAGCTATCCAACGCCTGTTGCGTGGCTCGTTGGATGCTCATCATCTTGGCTTCATTGGTGCGGCGGTATTCCCGCAGGCTCGACGCCATTGCATCAAAGGCTCGCGACAACTGGCCAATTTCGTCGCTCGAGGTGCTGCCGACCACGAGGTCGAGATTTCCGCGGGCAATTTCATCTGCCGACACAGTCAGCGCCGTAATGGGGCGCAGGATCCAGGTACGAATCGAGTAGATAAACGTAAAGGCTATTCCCGTTCCGCACAGCAACAGAAGATACATTCGCTGACTGGCCGCCGCCGCCATCCTTCGCGCCGACATGTTTGCCTCCGCCATGTTCTGCTGGTTCATATCGAGAATCTGGTTTGCGTACCGCTTGACGTTCTGGAACAGCGGCAGAAGCTGTGAGAAATAAAGCGTGCGGCGATCATCGACAGGTCTTGCGCTGTCGCCTACCTGTTTGAGCACGTCCTGGTATTGTGCGTAGCTGCTCTTCAGGCCGGCGAATGCCTCTTCTTCGCCCGGTAGTGTAATGTTGCTTCCCTCGGCGCGCATGACGCTGTCGAACTTGGTCAGGTGTTGTTCGATTTCCGCCTTACCCTCCGCCTCGTAGCCAAGAAGCTCAAACAGAACAGCGCTGTCCATCCGTTCCAGGCTCTCTTTCATGTTCTGGCAGGCAATCACGCTGCGGTAGTTTTCCCGCAGGATCACATCAATCGACTCGCCCAGCTTGTTGACCCGCAGGATGCCCTGAATGCCGATTATCAGGATGATCAGCAGCAAACCGCCGAATCCCAGCGAAAGCTTTGACCTTAATCCGAGCATTTCAGGCTCCTTTGTCCGTTTCTCTAATGAGCAAATGCGGTGCCAATGCGGCGAGTGATGAAGTCTTGGGAAATGGGGGGTTTTGACGGATGCCGTTCGGAGAGTCTTGCAGCTTGACAATTGGGTGACAATTGGTGACGGTGACAATTGGGGCAATTGGGGGCACAATTGGGGACAGTAACCACTTTTCCCTTTCCGGACGCGGGACATTATCCCAATGTTGTGCCAACTTTTCCAAGTTTCCCAATCACCGGCAGCCGTTTTGGATGAACTGGGCTACTTCGACGTAGAGGTTGTCGTAGTTGCGGTTGTAGGTGTTGATGAGGGCCTGCTCGGTTTTTGTGCCGACGGCGAGTGCGTTGAAGAGTTCGGCGAGCTTGGCTTGACCGAACCGTTGCCAGAGGTAGAGCAGGGTGGCGTGGGATTGGGTGTATGCGAGCCAGAGCGCGTCGCTGTCGAGTTTTTTGAGTTGGCTTTCTTCCATGGCGGCGTAGGGGAAGAGTGTGGCTTGATTGACGGCTTTTTGGAGCATTTCGAGGCGGCTGCCGGCGAGGGGGCGTGAGAAGGTTTCGGCGAGCCCTTCGTTCATCCACCATACGGCGTTGTTGTGTGCGATAAACCTGACGACGACGTGGGTGTACTCGTGGTAGAGGGTTTCTTTGAGTTCCCGATCATTGGCGACTAACCCGGCGGAATCGAGCAGGGGGATCCGGATCTTGCCGTCGTAGAGGCCGCCGACGTTCTGGCGCAATTGCGTGGCGTCCGAGAATCCTTTTGAGTTATAGACGATGACCTGGATGGGGCCGGGCGGATAGACGCCGCTGAGGTTTCGGCCGACGTCGGCATAGGCCATCTCGAGTATTGCCAGGACGGTCTGTAGCATGTTTCCGGCGACTTCGGGTGTGCTGCTTAGCTGGAAGTGAAGCGAGCCGGCGGGGCGAAATCCGGTTTCGGCGACCTCCTCGCGTTCGGCCTTTTCAAAGCGGGTCTTGAGATCGGTACGTTGGGGCTGTTGCTGGAGCACCCAAGCCCACTGTGCGCGCGCGGACGGGAGGTCGTTGTCGCGGTAGTAGGCTTCTCCAAGGAGTTCGTGGGCCTGGACGCTGTACGGTTCGACCTGGATGGCCTGTTCGAGTCGGTAAACGGCTTCGGGAACCATGTCGAGTCGGAGGTAGTAGTTGCCGAGCTGAAGCAGGGGGGAGACGTCCTTCGGCTGGACTGCAATGGCCTTTTCGAGTTGTTTTACGGCGGATGCGAAATCGGCCTGTTTTGCGAATTCGTTCGCGGAGGCCTGGTAGACGTTGCAGAGGTTTCGCCGGATCACGGCGTTGTCGGGCGAGAGGGCGCGGGCGGCCTCAAAGGCGTCGGCGGCTTTTGGGTAGTCACCGGCGTTATAGAAATTGACGCCTTGCGCGTTGAGTTCGGCCGGGTCGGAGGCAACGGCCGCGGCCGAAATCAACAGGAAAAGGCAAAGATGTTGGAACTTGGGCATGATGCGTCCGATAGATTAAGGTTTCTCGGGCAAGACGGCTACCGCCTCGACCTCTACTTTAATATCAAAAGGCAACCGCCCGGCCTGGATGCAGGTCCGTGCGGGGAAACTCTCGCGGAAAAATTCCTTGTAGACTTCGTTGAATGCGGCAAAATCGTCCATGTCGGCGAGGTAGGCATTGACCTTTACGACGTGCTCGAGGCCGGCGCCGGCATCTTCGAGTATGGCCTTGAGGTTTGAGAGTGTTTGGCGTGCTTCTTCGCGGAGTGTGCCGCGCCGGATGCCGGACCCATCGGGTGCGACGGGTCCCTGGCCGCTGACGAACAGGAGGTTACCAGCGGCGACAGCGTGTGAGTAGGGCCCTTGCGCCGGGGGGCCATTGGGTGAGAAGACGCATTTCTTGTCCATAAGCGCACCTCATTCGAGTTTCCGAAAAGTTACCATATTGGAAGGCAGGCCGCAAGCTCAAGGAAATGATGAAGGATGAAGGATGAATAAAGACCAAATGCAGAGAGTGAACTTGAAAAGTTGAAAAGTGGGACAGCGGACCTGGTTAAAAAGCCCGGGAATTTAGTTTGACGCCGCGAAAAGCAGGGACAGACACGATTTCCAAACTGCCGGAAATCGAGTCAGTCCCTGTTTTTCGCTCTACTTGAAAGATTACTAAAGTCTGTTCTTGCGCACGGTGGCTTTTTCCCCAGTTCCACAGCCCCCTCAACGCGCGCTGGGAAGCGCGGCGGGGGCGTCCCGACAGCCTCGTGTGGTGCTCTTGGGGCCGTCAAAAGGGCGTTCGGCCGGTAAAAACGGGCATTTTGAGCGGCCTTTTGCGCTGCCTTGGCTGGCATGATATACTCGACGCTGCGGAAAGGAAAACGCGGGCCGTTTGGGGATGTTTTTGATGGACGTGGTGACGCTGGGCATCGTTTGTGCGGACGTGATGGTGCGTCCGATTGAAGCATTTCCCGAGAAAGGGAAGCTTTCTTACGTTCCGCAGCTTGAGATCCATCTTGGGGGTCTGGCGGGAGTGACGGCGACGGTGCTATCGCAACTTGGGGCGAAATCGGGCTTTATCGGGTGCACGGGCAACGACGGTTTCGGCGACTACCTGATGGGCGTTATGAGGAGCCAAGGTGTGGACGTGTCTCGGGTTCGTCGGACTTCGGAATATGGGAGCAGCGCGACGGTGGTGCTGGTGGCGAATGACGGCGAGCGGACGTTCCTTCACCATATGGGCGCGAACCGGCTGGTGACCGAGCAGGACGTGGATATGGATTTTGTGAGCCAGGCGCGGGTGCTTCATTGGGGGGGACCGTCGGTGAATCCGGGTCTGGACGGAGAGCCGATCGGGCGTGTGTTGGAGAAGGCGCGAGCGCGGGGTGTGGTGACGTCGATGGACACGTGTTTTGACGGTCAGGGGAAGTGGTTCCAGCTTATCAAGCACGCGTTGCCGCATCTGGACATTGTGATGTCGAGCCTGGAAGAGGCGCGCCATTATACGGGGAAAAGGGAGCCGGCGGAGATTGCGGATTTCTACCGGTCGTTTGGTGTGGAGACGGTGTTGGTGAAGCTTGGGGCGGAGGGGGTATTTGCGAAGAACTCGACGGAGCAGCACCGTCTTCCGGCGTACAAGGTGGAGATTGTGGACACGACGGGTGCGGGTGACGCGGCGTGCGGGGGATTTCTTTACGGTTATGTTCAAGGGTGGCGCCTGCTGGAATGCGCGAGGCTGGCGAACGCGGTGGGGGCGCTGACGGTCCAGCGGATGGGCGGGGCGGAGGCGGTGAGTTCGCTCGACGAGGTGAAGGCCTTCATGGAGAACGCACAATGATATTGCTCGCTTTTGCGGCGGTAGCGGTGATGATGCTGGGCCAACAGGCGGCTCCGTTGGTGAGCCAGAGTGAACTGCCGCCGCCGGCCGCCGTGCAGCCGCCGGGATCGCCGCCGCAGGCCGATCAGCCGCCGGCCCAACAAGCGGGGCAAGGCCAGTTCGGCCAGCAGCAACAGCCGCAGGAAACCGGCGTGGTTCCTCCGGTAAAACCGTTGGATAAACGAGAGACTGCAGGAAAGAATGAAACAAAAGGCCCGGGCGGGAAACGGGTAGTTGCCTTCTGGGTCATACTTCCGGATAAATCTAGATGATTAGACACGCTGTTGCGCCCGGAACGTTTGCTGCGGTCGTCGTGCTTGCCGCGACAGCGGCGATTGGCCAACCATCCCTGCAGGGGCATGATACGGGCGCGCAACTTCGGGGCGCGGTGTTTGATTCGGCGGGGAACCTCTACCTGGCCGCCTACGACAGGAACGAAATCTGGCAAATGGGGCCCGGCTCGACGGAACCCGCGGCCAAGGTTGAGGTGGGCCGAGGGCCGGTGGCGCTGGCGGTGTCGGCGGATGGCGGGCTTATCGGGTCGGCGAATAATTTGTCGTCGGACGTGACGCTGCTCAAGCTGCCGGGACTCGAGCCGGTTGCGACAATTCCGTGCGCGAAAGGCCCGTCGGCCATAGCAGCGTTGCCCGAGGGCCGGTTTGCGGTGAGCAGCGCGTTTTCGGGCGTGGTGTCTATTATAGACTCGTCGGCCCCGGCGGAAGCGAAAACGCTGGGGGGTGCGCCGGCGGTGCCGTCTTCGCTTGCGGTTTCGGGGGGCGTTTTGGCGGTGGCCGGGCAAGCGCCGCTGGCGGTACATCTGTACGATTCGGAACTCCTGAGTGCGAAAGGCGTGGTCGTGCTGGATGCGGCGCCGGCGGCCGTTGCGGGGTTGGGTAACGGTCGTTTTGCGGTGGCTGCTGGGCCTTCGCTGCTGGTGATTGAGGGGGCATCGGGCAAGGTGGTTGACAGGACCTCGTGTTCGGCCCGTGATCTGGTTGCGGAGAGGGATAGATTGTATGCGCTGGCGGGATCGGAGGTGTCGGTTTTTGGGCGGGGGCTTGAGGCGGAGTCGCGGATTGAAGTGCCTCAACAAGCTACCGGGCTCGCGGCAAACAGCGGGCAACTGGTTGTTCTCGCGCCGAAATCGGGCCAATATTATGCCTATGCGGGCTCGTTGATGGCTGAAACGGTTGCGGCGCTTGTTGTGGAGACAATTCCCGCGGAACCGGTCCCGGCTGTCGAGCCAGTAGCGGCAGAAACCACCCCCCCGGCTCCCGTTGAAGAGAAGCAGCCGGTCGCGGCGCCGGTTTCCGCACCGCCGGCCATTGCGCCGCTCGAGCAGGCCACGGAGGCGCCGGCGCCCGCGGTCGAGGCGCCCAGGGAGGTGTCGCCGAAAGAGGCGGCGCCGGCGTTGCCGGTGTATCGTCAGATGCCGCTTATTGCGCCGGGTGTGCGAGCCCCTCGGCCGGGGATGCGGCCGCCGTCGTCGCCAATGATTGGCATCAAGCACCCGTCGCTCCGGGACGTGCTGAGCCAGCGTGTGGAGTTCCGCGCCGAAGAGGCGTTCCGGGAGCCGGACTGGACGCAGCCGTTGCGGGACATCCGGGCGGACATCTGGGAGAGCGGGATTAACCAGGAGGAGATGTCGCTCAAAGGCAATGTGCGATTGCGCCTTGACACGCTGGACTTTTCGGCGGACCGGTTTATTTACCGGGAGAAGACGGGCGAGATGCACGCGCTGGGGGACGTGCTGATCCGGCAGGATCAGTCGATGATCGCGGCGGACGAGATTTACTACCGGATTCCGGCCGAATCGGAGATGCCGCGGGCGAAGGTGCTCGAGCCGTACATGACGGAGCAGCAGCGTGCGCGACTGCGGCTGAGTTCGGGTACGGTGATCGCGCAGATGATGGAAATGGCGCAGCCCAACCAGGAACTGGTCGCGGACGAAGTTCAGTACAATTTTGCGTCGTCGACGGGGGATCTTGTCAACCCGCGGGGCCGTGTGGGTATTTATTATTTTGGGGGGCAGCGGCTGCGGATCCTTGGGCCGGCGACGGTCGACGGGGAAGACGTTTGGGTGACGACGTGCAACCTCGATCCACCCCACTACCGGATCCGGATGAACGCGGCGAGCATTCGGGAGGGCCGGGCCGTTTATGCGAAAGGCGCCCAACTGCAACTGGGCGATTGGAACACACCCATTTATTGGCCACGATGGGGTTATAAAGCGGGTGCGGCGGGCGCCCCGTTGAATCTCGAGTTTGACAGCGGGCACCGCGCCAACATCGGCTATTATATAAATGTAGCGCAGCAGTTCCAGGTGAACCGGGACGTGGCGCTCGGGTTGCGGCTGTTCCCGACGACCAAGGAAGGTGTGGGGTTTGGTTTTGACGGCGACTATGACTTTACGCAGACGCCGTCGTCGCCGCTGTTCCTGAGCAAGGGCAGCTTCAAGACGCTGTACACGACGGAAGACCGGGGGTACCTGCACCTGAATCATCGCCAGGAATTGGCCGAAGACACCACCATGCTGATCCGGACCGAGCTGTGGTCGGACAAGGAATTCTACAAGGACTTTTATTACGAGGACTACCGGGACCGGACGGCTCCGCGGACGTTTGTGAACGTCACGCATACCGAAGACACGCATATCGCGTCGGCGACGGTGCGGCCGAACCCGCACGGGTTTGTGAGGGACACGGAACGGCTTCCCGAGGCGACCTGGCACTGGCTGGACCACCGTATTGCCGACAACCTTTACTTCTCGTTCGACACGATCGCGGGCTACAACGAGCGGCGCCATGGGCCGGAGGCGGCGCGTTGGGTGAACGTTGGGCGGCTGACGTACGACATCAACATTGACGAGGCGCTGAACCTGACGCCGTTTTACGAGATGGACGTGACGCTGTATTCGGAAGACGCAAACGGCGATTCGGCCGACGCCCGGTTTGCGAACACGGTGGGGGCGACGCTGCAGTCGCGGTTGCACAAGGAGTATCCCGGGATTTGGAATTTCTCGGGGTTCAAGCACGTGGTCCTGCCGTCGGTAACGGTGAGTTACCGGCCGGAACCGACGATGGGCGTGGTCGAAACGCCGCGGTTTGATGCTTACGATGACGCCTACGGGCGGGGCCGGATCGAGACGAAGCTGGACAACATTATTTACGGGCGGGACGCGGAGACGGACGAGGTGTGGCAGGTAGCGCGGCTGACGCTATACCAGGGGAACGATTTCTGGAACGAGATCAGCGAATCGAAGGATTACGAGGCGGAGATCGACGTGCGCCCGCGTGGGTGGTGGGGCTGGCTGATGGCGGCGGAGCATCATGGTGTTGACAACGAGATTCAGCTTGACGATCCCTATTTTGTCCAGCGTTCGGTGTTGCGGTTCGCGGATGACGTGCTTGGGATTCGGCCGAGCGACGACCTGATCTACCGGTACGACCCGCGGTATGGGAGCTACGACCGGCTGCTGACGTACGTGTATTACGACGGTTCGGCGCTGGACAAAAACCTCAACGCCCACATGGGGTTTGCGTACACGGAAACGCAGGGCCGGGTGTATAACCGGGAAGTTTTGTACGGACTTGGCTATAAGCTGGGCGAGAAATGGGGCGTAGCGTTCGAGCACCGGTACGATTTTGAACGAAACGAGCTCTCACAACAGAAGTATGAGATTCGAAGAAACCTCCACTGCTGGGAAGCGGCGCTCCTGTTCCAGGAACGCAACGAAGGCTGGGACATCGGCGTGTCCTTCAACATCGTGGCGTTCCCCGGCACGAAACTCAAATTCTAACGGCCGACCTCCATGACGAATTTCGATTTCATTCTGGCTGATATTTTGCCGGGGCTTGTTCAACTCCGGCGGGAACTTCACGCGCACCCCGAAATCCGGTTTCAAGAACAATGGACGTCGGACAGGATCGCGCAATTCCTCACTGCCGCGGGTATCTCCCACACGCGCGGCCACGCCGGGGGGACGGGGATTGTCGCGACGCTGCCGGGCGGCTCCGCGGCGACGGTGGTGCTTCGCGCGGACATGGACGCGCTGGAGATCGGCGAGCGGACGGGGGTCGCGTACGCGTCGCAGATCGCGGGACGGATGCATGCGTGCGGCCACGATGGGCACGTGGCGTGCCTGTGCGGCGCGGCGCTGGCGCTCGAGCGGATGGCGGCCGCAAACGCGCTGCCGAACACGGTCAAGTGTGTGTTCCAGCCGGGCGAAGAACTCGGGGCCGGAGGCCGGTGCATTGTTCAGGAGGGGTTGATCGACGGTGCGAGCGCGGCGTTTGCGCTTCACGCGTGGCCTGGGCTTCCGGTGGGCCGGTTCGGCGTGAAGAGCGGGGCCGTGATGGCGAGCGCGGACTGGTTCAGGATAACGATCACGGGCCGAGGCTGCCATGGGGCAGACCCGGCCGCGGGGATCGACCCGGTTGTCGTCGCGGCGCAGATTGTCATTGCGCTGCAAACCATCGTGAGCAGGGAGATCGATCCGCAGAACCCGGCCGTCGTCACGGTAGGCAAGATCGAGGCGGGCGCGGCGAACAATGTCATCCCGGAAACGGCGGTGCTGGAAGGCTCTTATCGCGCGCTGGACATGGGCGTGCGCGACCACATCACGGAAGCGGTCCAGAGGATTAGTACGTCGATTGCGGCGGCGCACCGGGCCACGGCGGAGGTGGTTTTCAGCGACGATTACTACATCCCGCTCGTCAACGATGCCGGAATGACGGATTTTGCGCGGAAAACCATTGTCGAGGCGCTGGGGCCGGATGCGGTCGTTGAAATTCAGAGGCCGACGATGGCGTCGGAGGATTTTGCGTTTTACCTGGAAAAGGCGCCCGGGAGCTTCATTGTTTTCGGAGTGGGCGATGCGAAACCGCTCCACAGCCCTTATTTCACGTTCAACGACGACGCTATTCCGCACGCCGTGAAGGTTCTGGTCGCGCTCGCGACGCAATTCCGCGGTTAAGTGGAATGGACATGGTGGACACAGTGGACATAGTGGACACTGTGGACGACAAAACAATCCGTCGGGAGGATGAATGTCATGCGCGGCCACACCTTGTTTATTGCCGTTTGTGTGGTGTTTCTTGCCGGGTGTGTTTCTAGTCCGTATTGGCGGAGCATCGAGCGGGCTATTGAAACGGCGCCCGAAGATTTTCTGGCCAAGGCGGTTGTGGGGCCGCAAGGGGACGGCACATACGTCGTGGCGACCACGCAGGTTATCGAGCCGGCGGGGGAGTCGACCGAGTTTCCAGGGCGGCCGACGGACATTGCGCTAAGCCCGGACGAGTCGGTGCTGGTGCTGAAAACGACGGGCCGGTCAACGATGACGGGTGCGGGGGGTGATCTCGTTTTCATCGACATGGCCTCGAAAACGGTCCGCCAGTTGCTCGAAATGCCGAAAGGCGACAACAACTTTTGCGGCCTCGAGTGGAGCAGCGACGGGCAGGCGGTATGGGCAACGGACGCGGCGGGTGTTCTACGATGCGCCAGAAGGGGTGCTGACGGCGCGTTTGCGTGGGCAGGGGCAATTGCGCTGCCGGGTCCCGGTGGCACGGGTGATTCGGCACCCGGCGGGCTACTCCTTGACGAACCAAATGGCCTTATTTACGTAGCGTTGAGCCGGAACAATTCGATAGGGGTGGTGGACGTTGCCGCGGGAAAGGTGGCGGCGGAGATTCCGGTGGGGATTGCGCCGTACGACGTGGTCAGGCTTCGAGAGACGGCGTACGTATCGAATTGGGGCGGGCGCAAGGCGAAACCGGGCGAGGCGACGGGGCCGACATCCGGCAGCCGCGCCGTGGTGGATCCGAAGACGGGGATTGCGTCGACGGGTACGGTTTCGGTGGTCGATTTGTCGCGGCGCGAATGCGTTGGCGAGATCGAGGTGGGGTTGCATCCGAGCGCGATGGCGTTGTCGCCGGACGGCGGCCGGCTGTTCGTTGCCAACGCCAACAGCGACAGCGTCTCGGTGATCGACACGCGCACCAACAAGGTTGCGCGGACGTTTGACGTGAAGCCGTCGCAGGGCTTGCCGTTCGGGAGCGCGCCCAACGCGCTCGAGTTGTCGCCGGACGGTGGGACGCTGTATGTGGCGAACGGCGGGAATAACCTGGTGGCGGTGATGGACGCTGCGACGGGCAAGATGGAGGGGCTGATTCCGACGGGATGGTATCCGGGCGCGCTCGAGATCAGCCGGGACGGGCGTCTGCTGTGCATCGCCAATATCAAAGGCCTGGGCACTTCGTATACACAGGCGAATCTGCAGGCTAAACAGGACATGTTCGGCGAGAAATGGCACGGGTTCAACAGCCATGACCACATGGGTTCGGCGAATCTGCTGCGGATTCCGGACAAGGCCGAGATGGAAACATACACGTACCGGGCGGCGTGCAACATGCGGCTGCCGCTCATGGATGACGCGCGCGCGCGCATCATGAAGATGGCGCCGGGGGAGCGAAAGATTGTCCCGGTTCCGACGCGACCGGGCGAGGTTTCGGTGTTCAGGCACGTGCTGTACATCATCAAGGAGAACCGGACGTACGACCAGGTGTTCGGCGACCTTCGGCAGGGGAACGGTGACGCGACGCTGTGCCTTTTCGGGCGGGATGTGACGCCAAACCACCACGCGCTGGCGGAGCAGTTTGTGCTGCTGGACAATTTTTACTGCAACGGCGTGTTGAGCGCGGACGGGCACCAGTGGACGGACGAGGGTTACGCGACCGATTACATCGAGAAGAGTTTCGGCGGCTGGCCGCGCAGCTATCCGTACGAGGGGGACGACGCGCTGGCGTTTGCGTCGTCGGGATTTATTTGGGACCACGTGCTGCGGAAAGGCCTGACGTTCCGCGACTACGGCGAGTTTGTCCACGCGCGGATCGATCCGGCCAAATCGACGTGGGCGGACATCTACAGGGATTATGTTGCGGGGACGCGGACGGTAACGATCCGGGCCGAGTCGCCGCTGCACACGCTCGAGCCTTACCTGTGCCCGACGTTTGTTGGGTTCCCGGGCACGGTGCAGGACGTGTACCGTGCGCGGGAGTTTTTGAACGAGTTCCGCGAGTTTGAGACAGCGGGCCAGCTTCCAAACTTCATGATCATGCTGCTCCCCAACGATCACACCAACGGGACGCGCGAGGGGTTCCCGACGCCCAACGCCATGGTGGCCGATAACGACCTTGCGCTCGGCCAGATCGTCGAGGCGGTGTCCAAGAGCAAGTTTTGGCCGGACACGGTGATTTTCGTCGTCGAGGACGACCCGCAAGCGGGTCTGGACCACGTTGACAGCCATCGGACGGTCGCGCTGTGCGTCAGCCCGTACACGAAGCGGGGGTTTGTCGACAGCACGTTTTATACGCAAGCGGGGATGCTGCGGACGATCGAGCTCATCTTCGGGCTCGAGCCGATGAACCAGATCACGATGGCGGCGAACCCGATGACAAACGCGTTCACGGCAACGGCCGATTTGTCGCCATACACGGCGGTGCCAAATACGATTCCGCTCGACCAGATGAATCAGAACGTGGCGCAACTGCGAGGCAAGGCCCGGTATTATGCAAAGAAATCGGGGGAGATTCCGCTCGACGAGATCGATCAGGCCGACGAAGACCTGTTCAACCGGATCATCTGGCACGCCGTGAAAGGCTACGACGTCCCATATCCCAAGCTGGCCGCAAAGTAACGGCCAGCCAAAAAAACTTCCCATTTCAAGTCCCCCGTACACGATTTCAGTTGCGACCCCGTCGCGGCATCTTCGTCCGTGTCCGTCCGTGCTTGTCCGTGTTCGTCCGTGTCCCGCCCACGCCGTGTGCTGGACGATGCTGGCTGGAAGCCGGCGCCCACTTCGCTTACAATTAACCCCACCTTCACAAGCCGGAGGCGCGCAATGAGTTCAGACGACCGGATCGAGAAACTGGAGCGGCAAGTCGAGGAATTGAAGGAGCTTGTGGCGCGCCTCCAGTCGGAGGCGCACCTGCAGTCGGAGGCGCACCTCCAAAGCGAGAAGGCAGCCCCTGCCGCTTCCGCTGAACCTGCCGCGCCTGTGCCTGCGCCCGACGCCACTCCCAGAATGCGCGAGCGTTACAGGTCGGACGTCCGGCGCAACGTGGACAGGGTGTTAGGCGGGGAAGCGGGCGACACGCTCGAGACGCGGATCGCCGGCATTTGGCTGAGCCGGATCGGCGCGGTGGTGCTGATGACGGCCGTGATCCTCGGCGCGCAAGTCACGATCTATGAAGATTACCTAGGCCCGCTTCAAAAAGTGTCCATCCTCTACGGCGGTTCGGCGGTCGCGCTGGCGTACGGGCTTCTTGCAGGCCGGCGGGGCGGGATGTTTCAGTTGACGATCCTCGGCGTCGGCCTGGCCGGTGCGTATTTCACGACCTACGCCGGTTTTTTTGTCGAGGGCCTGCGCATTTACGATGACGTCCGGCTGGCGGCCCCGGTCCTGTTCGGCTGCCTCGTGGTGCTGGCCATCGTCATCCACCTGCGCAGAAGCCAGGTGGTCGCCGGCATTGCGATGTTCCTGGTTTATTACACGATCGTGGCGAGTTGCCTGTCGGGCGTGACGCCGGACAACATCGTCTATGCGCTGGGGACGCTGGCCGGGCTCGCATTGGCGGCGCTGGTGTTTCACGCGGTCCACCGCTGGCTCCTGTTTTCGTGGGCGGCGATTGTCGCGACGTACGGCGTCTACCTGTTTTACTTCCTCAAAAAACCGGCGGGCCTGCCGTTGTCCGACCTCGAGTATTTCTGGATCAGCAACGGTTTTCTCGCGATTTGCTACGTCGTGTTCGCTTCCGCCGCGATTTTTGATGCCCGCAAAACGGGCGAATACCGGCGTGTCGTCGCGCCGATGTCCGGATTCAACTCGGCCATCTTCTTCTCGCTGACATGGCTCGCCGTTCGCGAGCACTACATCGAGTACGAGTGGCTGTTCCGGCTGGGGTTCGCGGGCGGCCTGCTCGTGCTGGCGGTGCTGGCCCAACTGACCGGCCCCAGGCGCAACTATCTCTACCAGATTTACATCGCCAAAGTCGTGGTCATGTTTACGCTGGCGCTGCAGGCCTACATGTCCGGCGAGAAGCTGATGGTGGCGATATCTGTCGAATGCCTGGCACTGGCCTTTTCCTACCGGCGCAGCGGCATAATCACGTTCAAGATCCTGGGCATGCTGCTGCTGTTCGCGTCGTTCGCCGGCTGTCTGTTCCACCTTCGCACGCCGGGCACAACATGGGTCGTGGTATCAACCGTACCCTCGAACTGGTTTTGCGTCGTGGGCACGGCGGTCGTTTTTGTCGCGGTGGCGTGGTTTTACGAGCGGCACGTCCGGCGCGTCCCTGCGCGGGACCGAGTCGTGACGGGACAGTGGTTCCTGGCGGACACATTCCTCGACATTTATCCCGCCACGGTGGCCCTGCTTTTCGCGGCGGCTTCGGCGTTGCTGTTGCTCTCGATTACGATTTTCGACATGGGCGCGGACCCGCGCATGCCCTACATGCTTGCGGGCGAAGGCGTTTTGCTGGGGCTGGTGGGCGTCGTGCTGCGGACTCCGCCCGTGCAGATTGGCGGCGTGCTGCTGCTAGTGGCGTGCCACGTGTGCTACCACATCTTCCTCATCGTTGGCCAGCCCGGTTTCGTGACGCAGCCGTTTTACATCGCCTACACGGTGATGGTCGCGCTGTTCACCTACGCGGGCGCGTACTTTTGGGAGCGGTACCTGCGGCGGGTCCGCCACGGCCGGCCGTGGGAGCACCACGTGGTCGCAGCCATCCCTTACCTCGTTGCGACGTTCATGCTGACCACGCTGATTGGCCAGAAAATGGAGTCGATCGACCTCGCCATCAGCCAAAACGCGCTCGGGGTGATCCTGTTGCTGGCGGGCGCCCTGACGTCGTACCCCGGCGTGAAAGCGTCGGGCGTGCTCGCGTTCACCATGGGTACCGTCAGCCATTACCAAAAGCTCTACACCACGGGCGGCGACTACCTGGCGTATCCCGGCTTCTTCTGGTACCTGCTGATCCTGCTCGGGCTGTACGTAATCGGCGAGCGGCTGTTCGTGGTGCTCGAACGGCAGGAAAAAGTCCCCTCGCCCGTCGAAGACTGGGTGCGCGCGGTGTTCATCGGGGTGTGCGGCGCCATCGGCTTGATCAGTTTTTACCGCATCGCCGAACCGTCGTATTTGACGCTGTACTGGCTCGGGCTGGCGGTGATCGCCATACTATTTGGCGGCGTGTTCGGCGAGGTCAGATACCGGTGGGCCGCCATCCTGTTGTTTTGCGCGGCCATTGCGCGTGCGTTTGTTTACGACCTGCGCAAGCTGCCCCCGATCTATTCGTTCGCCTCGTTTGCGGCGCTGGCGGTTGCGCTGATGGGGGTCGCGTGGGCGTACGGCCGGTACCGGCAGAGACGCCTCGACGCCGTCAAGGCAGGCGCGACAACGACGGCGCAGAGCGCGGTGCAACCTTCGGGCGGCGGCGATGGCTGAGAGATACCGGGCGGCGGTGCGCGTTCAGCAGCGGCTGAAACAGGCCGGATACCGCGCCCTGCTGGCTGGCGGGTGCGTGCGCGACCTCATCCTCGGCGTCGAACCCAACGACTACGACATCGCCACCAGCGCCACGCCCGGCGAGGTCGCCCAATTGTTTGAAAAAGTGATCAGCGTGGGCGCGGTGTACGGCGTGCAGATTGTCGTGCAGCCCGAAGGTTTTTACGAGGTGACGACGTTCCGCAAAGACGGCCCGTATTGCGACGGCCGGCACCCGGACACGGTCGAGTTTGTCGACGAAATCGAAGACGCCAAGCGGCGCGATTTCACCATCAACGCCATGTTCCTCGATCCCGAGTCAAACTCGATCATCGATTACGTTGGCGGCCAGGACGACCTCCGCAACCGGCTGCTGCGGACCGTCGGCCCGCCTGAACAACGGTTCGCCGAAGACCACCTGCGCATTCTGCGTGCGGTGCGGTTTGCGGCGCGGTTCGGTTACGCCATCGAGCCGGAAACGTTGCAGGCCGTGCGCAAGATGAGCCACCTGATCACGCGCACCAGCGCCGAGCGAATCCGCGACGAAATCCTCAAGATCCTCACCGAAGGCGGCGCGCGGCGGGGATTCGAGTTGATGGATGAGACGGGCCTACTCGAGCAAATCCTACCCGAGGTCAGCGCCATGAAGGGCGTGGCGCAGCCCGACGAGTTTCACCCGGAAGGCGACGTGTACGTCCACACCATGCTGATGCTCGAACATATCCAAGACGCCTCGCCGGCGCTGGCGCTGGCCGCTCTCTTGCACGATGTCGGCAAGCCGCCCACGCAATCGTTCGAGGACCGAATCCGTTTCAACAACCACGACAAAGTCGGCGCCAGGATCAGCGAAGACATCTGCAGACGCCTCCGAATGCCGCACGAAACCATGGCGAAAGTGGCGTGGATGGTCGAAAACCACATGCGGCTTTCCGCCATCCCCGACATGCGCGACAGCAAGCGGAAACGGTTTATCCGCCACCCGTGGTTTCCCGACCTGCTCGAACTGGGCCGGATCGATTGCGTCGCCAGCCACGGCTGCCTCGACGGCATCTGCTGGATTCAGGACTACATCGCCACGCTGCCGCCCGACGAACTCAAACCGGAGCCGCTGTTACGCGGCAGAGACCTCATCGAAATGGGCCTCGAACCCGGCCCCATCTTCTCCGAACTCCTCACAGCCGTCGAAGACGCCCAGTTGGAAGGACAAATCTCCGACAAAGACCAGGCCAAGGAATTCGTTCGAGCGTATCTCGCCGCGAAAAACAGGGACTGACTCGCTTTTCGGCTGTTTGAAAAGCGTGTCTGTCCCTGCTTTTCGCGTCCCAAAGGAGTAGGATGCGGTTTGCTGCTATTCTTTACGACACCGGAGGCGCGCAAATATGTTTTCAGCTTTGATTCTAGCCGCATTCAGTCATGCTGCCACCCTGGCCGAAATACATCCCCCACAGGTGCGATGCGACACTTTCAAGATGACTTTCACCCAGAACGGCCAGATTGTTGGCGTGAAGCTGCTGGATTCCGGCATTGAGAAGGCTGTGAGAGGCGAGACCATCCTCGCCGGCTGCACCGTGACGGGCGGCTTTTCCAAGCAGTTGAAAGACGGCGGCATCGAGTTTACGCGTCGTTACGACAACGAGTCATGCGTCCTGGTCGAGCGGTTCATGCCTGCCGGTGACAGCGTCCGGTGGGAAATCGAGATCGAGGGCGGTAACGAGCCCTGGAGCACCGAGATCGAGACCCACCTCAAATGGCCGGGCGTATCACCGTTGTTCTGGACCAGTTGGGCCGACCCCGAGCAGAAAAACGGCAGGTGGGCCGACCCGCTCGTGTTCATGCCCATGGCCGATGCCACGTGGTACTACGCCGCGCCCGCCTGGACTGAAGAAAAACCGCGGACCGGCTTCATCCCGCGCGAAGGCAATATTTTCTGCATCCCGCTGGCCACATTGGCCGACCCGCCCCGCAACAGGGCCCTCACGATCGCGTTGTCCCCTGAAGACGAGATGCTCGACCTCACCCTGCAAACGAAGGCCGACGGCACCATCTGCTTCTCCCGGCTCAACCACCGCATCGGCGGCAGAAAGGATGGCAAGCCGCTCCGGTTCGCCATGAACCTGTTCGCGCATCCCGCCGACTGGCGTCCCGCGCTCGGTTGGATGGCCAAGCGTTACCCCGCCTATTTCGAACCAACCCTTCCCGCCGCGCACGATATCGCCGGATGCGGGGCCTATTCGTCGTACGAGGGCGCGCTCGATCCGAAATTCAAGAAGATGGCGTTCACCGTTAACTGGCGGTCGAGTTTTGACTTCCCCTACATGGGCATGTTCATCCCGCCGCTCGAAAACATCGAGGAACGTTGGCCGCGATTCATGCAGCCGGAGGGCGCGCCGGACAACGTCGCGCGAACGTCCATCCGCCAGATGCGCGATTACGCCCAGCGCATGCACGACGACGGCTACCACGTCCTCAGCTATTTCAACGTCACCGAGTTTGGCACCGACATCAAGGAACCCCCGCAAACACTCACGCCCGACGACCCCGACCTCTGGCGCAGGGCAAACGACTTCCTCTATGCGAAAATCGCCGACGGCATCCTCTACAGCCCGCGCGGCAAGACGTGGGGGACGTGGGGCGGCGCGATCGCCATGGATCCCGGCGCGCCGGACTATCAGGCCTTCCTGATCGAGCAGGCAAAGCGCCACGTCGACAAGATCCCCGCCGCCGACGGCATCTGCATCGACCGGATGGACTGGCTGCGGTTCTACAACCCGCGCGGCGACGATGGCGTGAGCTGGCAGGGCGGCAAGCCGTCGCGGTCGCTGTACGTATCGTGGCGCGACGTCATGAGCAAGCTGGCGCCCGTCATGCACAACGCCGGCAAGGTCATTTTCGTGAACAACCACCTCAAGCGGATCGACCTGTTGCGGGACGTCGATGGCATCTACTGCGAGTTCGCCCAAATCGGCGCCGCCCTCAACGAGACGGGCATGTTGTGCGCGCTCAAGCCGGCCATCGGCTGGACATCGAGCGAAGAGGACCTCCGGCCCGACCCCGACGCGCTCTTCCAGCGCCACCTGTACATGGGCGTATACCCGACCGCGCCGCTCCCGCAGAACGATCACACCATCAACCCCAGCGAGTTTGCTGATAAGTACTACCTCGATTACGGCCCGATGCTCGACGCCATGCGCGGGAAACGATGGGTGCTCGATCCGCATGCGGTGGAAGTTGAGGACGCAAGAGCCAAGGCCAACCTGTTTGAAGTCCCCGCCGGCTACGTCGTGCCGGTGGTATTCGGCGGCAAGGCGAAGTTGGCAGGAGTCCTATTGCGGCTTCCCGCACAGTCGAAATTTTCGGCACAGGTCCTGCATCCAAGCGAGGCCGAATGGAAGCCAGTCGATTGCGCTCAAGACGGCAGGGTAACCCAACTCGACGTCCCGCTCCAACGCGGTTGCGCCATGGTGCGCCTCAACAAATCGCTATAGGTCCTATTCGGCCTATTGGTCCTATAGGTCCTATTTGGCCTTCGCCTGTTTCACCTTCATGTCTTTGGCGAGCGCGGCGCCTTCGGCCTTCGCCAGCACCTTTGCCACAGAATAGTTCTCCTCGACCTGGGTGACTTCGAGCTGAGCCACTTTAATCTCACGGTGGCCGATGACTTTCCCGCCGGCCTCGATGGGAGGGCCGTCGGTGACGGCGTTAAACTGCTGCCCCAACTTAACCCCGTGGCGCGCGCCGAGGTTGATGATGACGGCCTCGTCGCTGCCCGCTTCCGCGATCAGCCCCTGCAACTGCCGGCCGTTCGTCAGTTTCGCCACGACTTCCGTGGCGACCGCGTCGGCCAGCGCCGGGATGGCCGACGGGTCTTTGACGCTGCGCGTGAGTTGCGCGGCCAGCGACGTGATTTCCGTATCCACGAGCCGCAGGTACATCGTGATATCGGCGCCGACCTGCGCAAAATCGATGAAACCCAGCATCCGCGCCGACAACACCTTGCCGAGTTGGAGCTGCGTGTCCGCTCCCGCCAATTCCGAACTGCCCAGTTGCAGTTCCTGGAGCAGTTTGTCGAGCACCTCGCGCTCGACCACGCGCACCGACGGGTTCGCCTGAAGGCGCGCCTCAATCTCGCGCCGGACCACCACGTCCATACCCGCCCGGTCGAAAAACACCGACTGCGCCGACGACGACGGCAAAAACGCAACCACCAGCGGCGGCGAAGTCCACGAATCCGCGGGTTTGTCTTTGCCAGCGGCTTTGAGGGCCTCGTACCGCTGTCGGAGGTCGTTGATTTGTGCGCGGATCAGTTCGCCGCGTTTCACGTCGCCCGCGTCCTTCATTTCTTTCTGCACCTGCCGCAGCATCAGCGCCACCAGATCGTCGCTGCGGATGGTTTGCGCCCGCTCGAGCGTCTCCGCGGCCTTTTTGAGGTCGCCCTTGGTGCGGTGTGCGGCGCCCTCGTTGCTCAGCGCGACCACGTTGTACGGGTCGAGCGCGATCGCCTGCTCAAACATCTGGATGGCCGCGTCCTCGTCGCCTTTTTCCTGTTTTACCCGGCCGAGCCCGTTGGCGGCTTCACTTTTCTGCCAGTCCTGCGCCGGTTTTTGCGAGGCCGACTCGAGCGCGGCGGCGGCTTCATCCAATTTGCCCGTGCGGGCGAGGGCCGTGCCCTTCACCACGTCGGCGTACCCGCTGTCGGCCGCCTCGCTGGCGATGGCGATAGCTTTCTCATACTCGCCCTTCTCGAGCGCCACCTTCGCCAGGCCCTCCTTCGAGTCGATCTTGCCGAATTCCGCCTGCGCCGCATCGAGCTTGCCTTCCGCGGCCAGCGCGAACCCTTTGGTTTCCGTCGCGGATTGCGCCGACTCGCCGGCCGCCACCGCTTCGTCGGCCACGCGCTGCGCTTGATCGAGCTTGCGCTGCTGAAAATACGCCACGGCCACCGTGTTGATCAGCTCGGCCTCCGTTTTGCCGCTGACCTTGGTGATGATGCGCTTCTGGTCGGTGAGGATGAACGTCACGGGCGGATTGACGAACGGCCCGTACTTCGCCTCAGCCGCGACCTCCGGCGTGTCCTGGATCACGAAATACTCGATACCCAGGTCGTCCGCGAACTTTTTCAACACCGTCTCGGCTTCTTTGAACCCGAAGGCAACAATCTTGAGCTTGTCTTTGTAGAGCATGTCGAGGCGGCGGAGTTTCAGCGCGGTTTCCTCGCCGCTGTCCGTCGTGAAGAAAAACAGGATCACCATGTCGGGCCGACCCTGGATGATCTTGTCCAGATCAACCACGTTGCCCCGGATGTCCCGCGCAACAAAACTCGGCGCCTCATCACCCGCTCCCGGAACCGCTACCGCCGGCAACGAACATGCAACGGCAAAAACGGCGGCAATCATTAACACGCGAGACATGTTGTACCTCCCCATGGCAGTCAGTCCTCAAACCCACCCGACAAGCCAATTATATCATTGAACGCCCGGCCGCACTACCGCCCCGCCTCAATGGCGGCGGGTAAGCCCTCTTGCCCATACGTTCACTTTTATGTTAACATGACGCTGTGAAGGAGATTGTCTTTTACAGGACTGCCCGCGGCTCTTCGCCGGTGACGGATTTTCTTGACTCTCTATCTGGACGAGAGGCCCAGAAAGTGGCGTGGGTACTTCGTCTTATAGAAGAAATTGAGGTTGTGCCGGCTCATTATTTTAAGAAACTGAGCGGATATTCCGATCTCTGGGAAGTCCGGGTAGAATTTTCGGGGAATGCGTTGCGTTTGCTTGGGTTTTTGCACGGCACAAAGTTGATTGTTTTGGTTCATGGATTCAAAAAGAAATCTCAGAAAACGCCACCCGGCGACATCCGTTTGGCAGAAGCACGGAAGGCCGACTATTTGAGGAGATTCAAGAACAAATGAGTGATCTGGAAAAATACATGCGTGGCCGGAAACGGCGGGATAAAGAGTTCGCCGACGGCTTTGAAACGGGGTACGAGCAGTTCAAGATAGGAGTCTTTCTTCGTTCGGAGCGAGAACGGGCCGGACTCACCCAGGAAGAAGTTGCACGCAGGATGAGCACCCGCAAGTCCGCGATAAGTCGAATCGAAAACCATGCCGAGAACATCAATCTCGCCACACTTCATCGTTATGCCGCGGCACTGGGCAAACGCATCCGTATCAGCGTAACCTGAAACGCACAACACCGATTCTCCACGATCTCCATGTTCTCCGTGGTCAATTCAGCCAACCACGGAGGCCACGGAGAACACAGCGCGGCGTAGCCGCAACCAAAAGGCACCCGAAGGTGTCATTCCGAGGAGCGCTGGCACATGGCTTCTACTCTTAATGCAAGAGCCCGAGTCCAGCGCGACGTCCGACCGCGTCCCCGCGGTCGGCGGAATCCCCCCGGTATTGTTGCGGGCATGAACTTAATGAGCACTGATCGGGACGCCACTGGTTGTAACCGAGGGGATCCTCACGCCCGCCCATTGGAAAGCCCCGAGTTAGAAATGATAGCCAGTGTCTGGGCGGACTCAGGATGACAGGCTTTGATCCGGGGCCGGCGTTCATTTTCTGCGAAAAATTGCAGGAAGTTGGCGGATAGTAGTACGGAGAAAACCGGCTGCGCCTACAACGGCTTGAGGATGATGTTCTTGTCGCAGTTTTCATTGGGCTCGATCGGTTCGAAGGTCTCAGACTTTGTCTCGTAACCGTTCCGGGTGACGGTGACGGTAATGCCTCTTGATGGCCGTTCAAAAGTTTTCCTCACGGCGCTGGCCGATTCCTCTATCAATACGTCCCCTGTCGCATCGTCAACGACTTGTATTTTGGCTTCGCTGTCCGCCTCCTCGCAATTCTCAGGGGTTATACCTTTGGTAATAGCTTCTTGATAAGCTTCCGGGGTCCTTGCGAGAAATACAAAAATAACCGCCCGTGTAAACGCGCGTTCATTTGGGCCGGGCGGAGCGATTCCTTGCCTGTTCCAGCTTTTCGATCCAGCGAACAGCAGCAAGATACCCCCAACCACCGATAGCGCCGCGACCGCCCGGATTACAAAAGCCCTGCGCGACATCTTTCGGAGCGCGGTGGGCAGTTCCACGTCGGGGGCCGACGCCATCGAATCTGGCGCCGTGCCATCGGGCCGTATACTCGAGACAACCGTAGCCGTGTCGGCGCCTGCGATAACCGTCGGGGCGTCGGCGCCCCCGCCTGCCGGCGTGGCGAGGCCCAGCACGGCCGGGTCGGCGTTTTCTTTGAGGGCTTCGACGAGCGCGGCGGCCATTTTCCTGCCGTCCTGGTATCGCTTGTTGGGGGGCTTGTTCAGCGCCTTTATGACGACCGCGCTGAGATTGTCGTTGACCGCGAAATTCAGGTCTCTTGGCGGGACGGGGTCGACCTTGAGGACCTGGTGCATGATGGCGCTGACGCCGTGGGCCGGGAACGGGTGCTCGCCGGTAAGCATTTCATAAATAATCACCGCCGCCGAAAACAGGTCGGAGCGCCCGTCGGCTTTCATTCCCGAGAACTGCTCCGGGCTCATGTACTGCGGTGTACCCACCATCACGCCTTCCTGCGTGAGTTTCGAATCGCTGACCCGGGCGATGCCGAAATCAGCCACTTTGATCGTATTGTCCGGCAGCAGCATGATGTTGGCAGGCTTCACATCGCGGTGAACCACGCCTTTCTCGTGGGCGGCGGCAAGGGCGTTGCACACGGCCGCGCCGATCTCGACCGCCTCCTCCGGCGACATCCGGCTGCCGCTGTACAGCCGATCATACAGCGTGCCGCTGTCGATGTACTCCATCGCCATATAGGCAATGCCGTTTTCCTCGCCCGCGTCGTAGATGGTGATCACGTTGGGGTGGCTGATCCCGCCCGCGGCCCGCGCCTCGCGCAGGAACCGCTCGAGCAGTTCATCCGCCATCCCGCTCGACTCGAGCACGTCACGCCGCGCCGTCTTGATGGCCACACGCCGGCCAATTACCGGGTCGAGCCCTTCGTATACCACGCCCATCGCGCCTTTGCCCAATTCGCGCACGATTTGGTAGCGCCCCAGCGAACGTGGTATCTCAGGTTTCGACACGGCAGCGGCACCTCATGGTGACTTTTCCTCGAACTCTTCAATCCACATCTTGACCTGGACGGCGTCGGGTGCGTGCGGGTCGGTGTCGAGGTACGCGCGCAACTGCCGGGCGGCCTCCGCCCGGTCGCCGGCGGCGGCGCAGGTCAGGCCGAGGTTGTACCGGGCGGCATTATAAGCGGGTTCCAGGTCCAGCGCCGCTTGGAACGCCTGGCGCGCATCGTCCAGCCGGCCCATCCGCCGGTACGCCTCGCCCAGATCGTTGTGCGCAGACGCCGAATCGGGAGTCAGCTTCACCGCCTTCACGAAACAGTTCGCCGCGTCATCGTAGCGCGACAGCGCCAGGAACACCCGCCCAAGGTTGTGCGGAACTTCCACGGCGTCCGGCCGCAGCCGTTCCGCGATCCGGTATGCCGTGACGGCCTTGGTGGGCTGGTTGGCGGCGGCGCTGGCCACGGCGAGGTTGAACCACGCCTCGTAAAAGCCCGGCAGCAGCTTCACGGCCGTTCCGTACGCATCGACTTTCTCGCTTGCGGAATTCGCGGCCACACCCCGGTTGTACACCTCTATGGCCTGGCGGTAGACGTCCGGGATGCCCGGTTCGGGAACGATTTCGTTCTCGTCGAGGATCATGTTGGATAGCCGCCTGTCCGGAACAGGGATTTTGTTGGCTTCGAGCAGGGAGTACGCATTATTTATGGGATTGATGACGGTTACCCACTGCTGGTTCTCGAGCCGGCCGATGATGATGCCGATCAGCGCGCCCTGGGAGTCGAATACCGGGCTGCCGCTCGACCCGGGTTCCGCGGGCAGGTCACATTGGATGACGCGCATCCCCTTGTAGGTCCGGCCGGGGTTCGAGACGACGCCTGTGACCGTTGAAAACTGGAGGTTTTCGGGCGCCGCGATCGCGACTATGGCCGCGCCGCTTTTGAGCCCGGCCGTGTCTCCGATCCGGGCCCACCGCTGCGGCGCCGCGTCCGCTTTAAGGAGCGCAAGGTCGTACGTCGCATCCAAGGCCAGCACCGACGCGGGATGCCGGGCGCCGTCCGAACGGATGACGTGGATGTTGCCCAGGCCGTCAACCTGGTGCAGCGAGGTGAGAACGATGCCTGATGGATCCACAAAACAACCGCTGCCCTGGACGGTTCCCCCGTCCGGTTTCTCGCCCATCACGACCACGGCTGCCGGTTCCGTTTGGCGCACCACCTCTTCCACCTCCGCCGCGGCCGCTGCCGGCGGAATCAACGAAGCGAAGAAGCAGGCGCCCAAGGCAGCGCCCCCAAAAACGGCCTGGTAAAATTTTGGCCGCTGGTGAATAAACGCGTTCCCCATCCGTCACATGATAGGACGGCCCGCGGGCGGTAGTCAACGGGTATTGCGGCCCCGTATACGCGCCTTGCGTCAATACGGGCAGACTGTTAACATTAGAGAAGACCGAGGTTGAACAGAATGAAGGAAGACACCACAAACAACAAAAACCTGCCCGATGACCGCACTATGGTGCTTGCCGACGGAGACGCAAAACTCCCGGCCGCGCCCCGGAAGGCGTCGCTGGTGGTCCTGGCGGGCTGGGAAATCGGCCGCGAAGTCGAGCTGACCGGGCCGCAACACGTTCTCGGCCGGGCCGGAACCGCCGACACACGCATCAACTCCCAGTCCGTCTCCCGCGAGCACGCCCGCATTGTCCGCGTCCGCGAAGGAGCCGAAGAGCAGTTCATGCTCATCGACCTCAAGAGCAGCAACGGCACACGCGTCAATAACGAGCTCGTCGAGTCGGTCAATCTTGCCAACGGCGACAAAATCCAGATGGGCGAGGTCCTGTTCCGGTTTGTCGTCGGTGACGAAACCGACGCACGCTTTTACCACAACGTCCACCGGCTCATCCATTACGACCAGCTCACCGGCCTGATGGAAATGGACTCGTTCCGCAGCAATCTCGAAGCCGAGATGCAGCGCAGCCGGCCCGACGGCGTCCTGTGCATCGCCATGACCGACCTGGACGGCCTCAAGCGCGTCAACGACACCTACGGCCATCTCGCCGGCCGGATGGTTGTGCGCGAGATGGGCAGCATGATGCGCGCCGCGTTGCGCCCGCAGGACTTGCCCGCCCTCTATGGGGGCGACGAGGCCATTATCCTGATGCCCAACACGCGTGTCGAGGAAGCCGCCGAAGTCGCCGAAGGGTTGCGGCTGTGCGTCGAGTCCCACGTGTTCGACTACCACGACCACAAGTTCCAGGTCACGATCAGTCAGGGGCTGTCGGAGTGGCCCAAACACGGCGCAACCGTCGAGCAGATTATCTCGTCGGCGGATCACGCCCTGTATACGGCCAAGGCCGACGGGCGCAACTGCGTCCGGCTCGCCCAACTCTGATTGCGCTTGATTGTAGCGCAGGCGTCTCGCCTGCATCGTCGGGACGCCCCCCGGCTGTTGTGGGGGGTGTCCCACAGTTGACTCAAAACAAGGGCCTCAGTTGTGGTGCGGGCGTCTCGCCTGCATCGTCGGGACGGCCCCCGGCTGTTGTGGGCGGTGTCCCACAGTTGACTCAAAACAAGGGCCTCAGTTGTGGTGCGGGCGTCTCGCCTGCATCGTCGGGACGCCCCCCGGCTGTTGTGGGGGTGTCCCACAGTTGACTCACAGTTGACTCAAAACAAGGGCCTCAGTTATGGTGCGGGCGTCTCGCCTGCACAGGGTAGAGATTAATGGATTCTCAACTCGCGCCAATCATTACGCTGACAACCGACTTTGGCCTGCGCGACCCATACGTGGCCGCCGTCAAAGGCGTGATCTGGTCGGTGGCGCCGCAGGCTCATGTGGTCGACCTCTCCCACGAAATTGCCCCGCAAGACGTGGTCGAGGGCGCGCTGTTTCTGGCGGGCGCGCTCCGATACTTTCCCCACGGCACGGTACACATGGCCGTGATCGATCCCGGCGTCGGCACCAACCGCAAGCCGATCGCGGTCTCGGCGGGCGGCCAGGTCATTGTCTGCCCGGACAACGGCCTACCCACGCTGTTCCTGCGCGAGTTCCCCCTGCAGGAAGCCCGAATCATCTCCAACCCGGCGCTAATCCGGCAATCCGTCAGCACCACGTTCCACGCTCGAGACATTTTCGCACCTGCCGCCGCACACATCGCCATGGGAACACCGATGGCCGAACTGGGCGACGAGGTCGATACCATCGTGGCCATCGAAATCCCGAAGCCCCAAAAAGCCGGCAAACTCGTCAACGGCGAAATCCTCCACGAAGACCGGTTCGGCAACCTCATCACAAACATCCACACCTCGCTGCTCGGCCAACAGACCCCCTCCCTGATCCGCGTCAAGAACCAGCGGTTCACCGGCGTCCACAGGACCTATGCCGAAGCACCGCCCTGCTCACCCCTCGTCCTGTTCGGCAGTTCCGGCTACCTCGAAATCGCCGTCAACGGCGCAAACGCCAGCGCCGCACTCGGCCTCAATAAAGGCGACCAAGTGGTCGTCGAGCTGGCCTGATCAAACGCAAGAAACGCGCTTGCCCTGCGATCCGTCCGATCTGTCCGATCCGTCCGATCTGTCCTGCTTCTATTTCCGGAACTAGGCCAGCGGGTCGGCCATCTACAGCACTCTCAGGTCGCGCAACGCCTTGATGCCCGCCCGGACTTCCTCGGCCGATTTGTGGAGCGCGGCGAGGTCCTGTTTTGAAATCGGCAACGAGACAATCTCCTCGACGCCGCCTTTCCCGAGCCGTACCGGCACGCCGATGTAGATGTCCGTGAGCCCGTACTCACCCGTGAGGTACGCCGAGCAGGGCAGCAACTGGTTTTCATCCCTCACGATACTCTGCACCATCCGCGCGACGCTGGCGCCGGGGGCGTAATACGCGCTGCCCGTCTTGAGCAGCTCGACGATCTCGCCGCCGCCTTGGCGGGTTCTCTCGATCAGCGCTTCGATCCGGTGCTTTGGCAGGATATCCGCAATCGGGACGCCGGACACCGTGGTGTATTGCGGCAGGGGCACCATGTCGTCTCCGTGCAAGCCAAGCACCATGGTGTCGATGTTTTTGGGGCTGACGCCCGTTTCCATGGCGATGAACGCCCGAAGCCGCGCGCTGTCCAGGCATCCGGCCATGCCTACGACGCGTTTGGCAGCGAACCCCAGTTTCTTATGTGCAAGATACGTCATGGTGTCGAGCGGGTTGGTGACGACGATGACGATGCTCGTGGGCGCGTGGCGAGCCACCTCCTCGCAAACCGTCGTCATGATGGCGCCGTTCCGGCCCAGCAAGTCCAGCCGTGACATACCCGGCTGGCGCGCCAGCCCCGCCGTGATTACCACCACCTCGCTGCCAGCAATCTCCGAGAAATCGTTGGATCCCGTCACTACCGACCCGTACCCGCGGATTGGGCCCGCTTCCGTCAGGTCCAGCGCCTTGCCTTGCGGCAGGCCCTCGACCACGTCCACCAGCACCACGTCGCCCAGTTCCATCTCGGCGCAGTATTGCGCCACCGACGCCCCCACGTTGCCCGCACCAATAACCGCAATCTTGAACCGCTTACCGCTTTCCACCATGTCACTCCCTTTCCGCCATCCGATCGGTCCGATCGGTCCAATCCGTCCGATCCGTCTTATAGTGCCTGCAAGGCGCGCAGCGGCGGCAGGCCGAACGTTTCGAACACGACCTTGCCGTCGACCCCGGTGACGTACGTCGTTGCCGTGCCCGGCGATTTCCCGCCCGCAACCGTCACGTTCGGGTTCTCCGGCGCGGCCATCCCGTCGATGACGGCGACGAACTCGATGTCGCCCCGGTTCACGACCCGCTTGGCCTCCGCGAGCCCTTCGACGACCATGTCGGCGTCGCCTGGAGCGCAATATACTACCACGGCCGCGCCGGTTTTCTTGCGCGGGATCGCCAGCCGTTGCTGCGACGGCGACGGCAGTAGTTTGCCCATCAGGCTCGAGCCTCGAGGCGGCTCGGGGACGACCAGCGCGCCAAGGTCTTTGGTTCCGCCCACCTCGACGGCGAACTGGGCGGCCGTGTCGCAGGGTTTGCCTTCGACGTAGGCCACGCACTCTTGCGGAACCTGCGGGACGACCGAACTGTACGCGAACTCGCCTTTCCGGCCGCTCACGGTGCGCCACAGCGGCAGGTCGTACTCGCCGAACAGCGCCGCCACAACGGCCCCTTCGACTCCCCCGCCCTTTGCCGCCCTCACCTGCCCGCGTACAGTCCCCAGCGGGAACAGTTGGACCGTCGCCACGTCCGTGTAGCCTTTGGGGATGGCGAACAGCGCGCCGAGCGGCTGCGTCACGTGCTCGACCATGCCGATCACGGTGCCGTCGTCGGGCATTTCTTTGATGTTGACCTCGAGTTCGCCGTTGGCGCCCGTCACCCGCCAGCCAAACTGGTACGGCCGCAACAGCGTTACCACGGCCCCGGCGACCGGCCGGCCGTCCTGGCTGATAACGCGCACATCGTACGACGGCAGCGGCGATAGCCAGAACGTGGGCAGTACCGTGTCCTTGCCTTCGCCCACCTGCACGGTCAACGACGCCTGCTCGGGCATGACGTAGCCGGCTACTTTCTCAAGCTGGACAATGTTTTCGCCGGACATGGCGGTGGTGGAAAACTCGCCCGTGGGCCCGGTGCGGATCGATGCGGCAGCGTTGCCCCGCGTGTTGACCAGCAGTTTAGCCCCATCAACCGGGCTGCCCGTGACGGCGTCGCATACCTTGCCGCGAACCGATCCCGCCCCGGCCACATACAGCGTCGGGTGCAGGATCGGGTTGGCCGGGTCGATGTTGAGCGGCTGCCAGCCGGCGCTGCGAAGGCCCGACGACGCTACCTGGCACATGTACGAGCCCGGCTTGAGCCGCAATGCAAACACGCCGGACGTGTTGGTTGCGGCGACGGCGGTGTCGTGCGGCGGGCTGGCGCTCCGCACCATGACGGGCACGTCGGCCACCGGGATGCTGCCGCTGGCCGTCATCACGCGGCCCTCGACGAGGAACCCCTCGTACATCACCACCTGCAGCGAATCCGTCCCTACCTCGACATCGCTGACGGCCTCTTGCGCATACAGAGGATGGCCCACTTTGATCGCGGCCTTTTCGCCTTCCGGCAGCAGGTCGATTTTGAACCGGCCGTCGCTGCCGGAAACCGGCTCGGCGAACCCGTGGGCTTTGAGTTTGGCCAGCGGAATGCCGACCTTGGTGGCGCCGAGCAGGCCAACGCGCATCACCCGGGCGTCTTTGACGGGTTTCTTCCTGGCATCAACGACCCTGCCCGAAACCGATGAAGGCGCATACAGGATGATCGAGATGCCGCCGATCAAGGCGTTGGGGCCCGCCGCGACCGTGGCGCCGCCGAACGCCTTGCCGGGGGTATAGGCGAAGATGCCGATAGCTCCCTGGTACGGCCCTTCGAACCGCCAGGACCCGTCGTTGCCGCTCGGTGTCTCGACCAGCGGGGCTTCGTAGGACGGTTCGAGAAACACCTGCGCCCCGGCGATTGGGACGCCCGCCGAGTCGACCACGTTGCCCGAAATGGATGTGGCGCCGCTGAGTGCGGCGCCAATTAAGAATAGTGCGGCGATTGCGCTCATGTCATCTGCCCTCTTTTTTTGAAGCGCCAAGCCGAAATTGACGAGGCCTATTCTAAGCATTTAGTCGCCCAAGGGCAACTAGGCAAGTTATTGTTTTTTTTAGGCTGGAAACGGGTGAAGTTTTGTGGAACAAGGGGGATTTGATTAACAAATTCAGGGAACCTTATGCTAAAAATATAAATACTGCTTTAGCCGGTGTTGTCAGACGGCCATGCCGCCGTCGCAGGTGATGATAGCGCCGTTGGTGTATGAGGAAGCGTTGGATGCGAGGTAGATGGCCGCGCCGACCATCTCGGAAGGCTGGGCGTGGCGCCCCATGGGTGATTGCTGGACGTATTTGTCGTGTATTTCGGGGGTGTTGACGAGTACGGATGCGAATTTGGTGTCGGTGAGGCCGGGGCAGATGCAGTTTGCGCGAATGTTTGCGGGGCCGAGTTCGCGTGCGAGCACTTTAGTGAGCATGACGACGGCGGCCTTGCTCATGGAGTAGACGCCCATCATGGGGGAGGGCGTGAGGCCTTCGACGGAGGCGATGTTGATGATCGATCCGGCCTGTTGCTGGACCATGATGGCGGCGGCGCGTTGCGCCATGAAAAAGTAGCCTTTGCAGTTGACCTCGAAGGTTTTGTCGAATGCTTCTTCGGTTGCGCCGAGCAGGGGGCCGAAGTAGGGGTTCGTGGCGGCGTTGTTGACGAGGACGTCGAGCCTGCCGAACTCGGACTTGATGCGGCTGAACAGTGCGTCGACCTGGTCGAGTTTGCCGGCGTGGCAGGCGATGCCGACGGCGGAGCCGCCCGCGGCGTTAATCTCGTCGGCGACGCGATCCACGCCTTCCTGTTTGCGGGAGGATAAGATTAGGGTTGCTCCGTGGTCGGCGAACCCTTTTGCGATGGCTTCGCCAATCCCGCGGCTGCCGCCGTTGATCAGGGCGATCTTGTCTTTGAGCGAGAATGTTGACATGTGAGTGCTCCTTGTTTAAGGGGAAGCATTGCAGAGGCGGGGCAGCAATGCAAGTTGCCGGTGGCCGACCTCGGCGAAGTCGGCCTTGTATGATGGTGACTGCAGGCGAGAGGCCTGCACCACAATTGGGGGCGGGGGGCTGGTTGTGGTAGGCTGCGGGGGTTTGAAGCGGAAGGATCCGTTGGCATGGGGAAAGAGATTGTTACGATAACGGGTTCGCTGGGAAGCGGCAAGAGCGTGGTGGGGAAAGCGGTTGCGGCTCTGCTGTCGGCGCCGTATTTTTCGACGGGGGACCTGCAGCGGGCGTTGGCGGCGCGGAAGGGTATGACGACGCTGGAGTTGAACCGGCTTGCGGAGACGGAACCGGCGATCGATTACGAGATCGACGGGCTGATGCAGGCGTATGCGGAGAGGAACGACCGTTGCGTGGTAGATTCGCGTCTGGCGTGGCATTTTGTCCCCTATTCGTTCAAGTGCTACCTCGAGGTGCACGAGAAAATCGGGATTGAGCGCATCCTGGGCGACGCGCGGCGGAAAAGCGAGAAGTACGGGTCGCTCGAGGAGGCATACAAGGCCGTAAAGGGGAGGAAGGCGAGCGAGGAGAAGCGGTTTGCGGCGTTGTATGACTTGGATCTGAGGAACATGGGGAACTACGACCTGGTGGTGGATACGTCGCTGGCGCGCCCTGATGCCATTGCGGGGACGGTGGCGGAATGTTTCAGGAAATGGCTGTCGGGGGAGGGTTTCGCGAAGCACTGGGCGTCGCCGCGTGTGTTTTTTCCGACGCCCGGGATGAGAGCCGGCGGGGTGGGTGCGGTGCGGGTGAGCGCGAACGGTGGCTTTTACTTCATCGTGGAGGGGCAGATTGCGGTAAGTGAGGCGATTCGGCAAGGGGTCGATCTGGTGGCTTACGAGCCGGCTGTCGGCCTGGCGGGAAGCTCAAAAGCCCTTATTCAGGAGTGGGAACAGGCCCACGGCTTCAAGTTTTTCGCATCGCCGGAACTTAAGGAATAGGGAAAATAGGACCTATGGGGCTGTTGAAAAAACTGCCGATGTCTGCAAGAACTCCCATTTCATTCAGAAACAAAGCGAAAAACAGGGACTGACTCGCTTTTGGCAGTTTAAAAGCGTGTCTGTCCCTGTTTTTCGCGCCCCTTCCGTTTGTGACAATCGCTTTTTCAACAGCCCCCCCATACCTATTTTTCGAACGCGTCGAGTTGGGGGAGGAGTTCGTGGATTCTATCCACAACCTCGTTTTGGCCGGGGGCGAGCCATTCGATGTGGCCGTCGAAAAATGCGACGGGGGCGCGTTTATCGGCGTAGGAATCGCGCCGTTTGAGCATGTCGAGGTAGAGGTCCGCGTTTTGGACGACGCAGACGGCGTAGCCGAGGTAGACGTAGGTGTCGTCGCCGCCCTTAATGAGATCCAGGTAGCCGGGGTCCGCGGCCATTATCAGGCGGCCGGGCTTTGGGTCGATCTGAGGGTATAAGTTTTGCGGAAAGGCGAAATGAAATGAACTGGTCGAACAAGGGCGTTTTTCGGACAGTTTTGGTTACGGAATAAGCGCCCTTGTCTTCGTATTGGCGTTCAATGAGGCCGAACCCTTCCAACGGTCTGAGGATGCGGCTCGATGCCACCCATTCGGCGAGGTCGTCGCCGTAGTCGTTGGTGGGTATCTGGGAGGCGACCGCCGGCAAGAATAGGCGCTTCGTAAACTGCTTGATATCCTGCCAGTCACGCCCATGCCGGCTGATCACGTACAGCCCGTAGACTAACGTGTCCTGCACCTCGGGAAGATAGTCCATGCGATCGAGATTGCGCAACTCGAACTTCCGGAGGTAGGTCCTGAACAATAATACGAACAACTCCCCGGCCTTTAGTTCTTTCAACAGCCTAATTGCCTTGGCGGTAACCAGGAAATAGCCGTTTTGCAGTTTGAGCAGGCCCGCCAGGACGGCCACCACCCGCAAGATGTGGAGGGGCCACACGTTGGTTTCACTTATAACTTTATAGTGGCGATGAATCGTCTCTGCGTAAGAACGCGGCAACTGCAATACGCCCAACATCTGCACGGCGAACTTGCGGTTGAAATTTCCGGCGTCCGTGCTTTTAACGCGCCCTGCATCCGCGACTGCCGCAATAAGCAGGCGTGTATTGTTGAAGAACACCGCCTTCTCGAGAGCGGACAGAGGCAAGTCTTCGTTTAATTGAATAACACTATCGGGACTCTTCCAGTCGCTGCAAATCAGCCTGTCGACTTGGTCAATGGACAGATTGTTGAACTCGGGCCGGGGCATGTGCGCGCTTTTTTCAACGAGCTTGTTTAGTTCTGCCGCGATTGCTTCGGGGTCCTTTTTAGTGGGTGTTTGAAGTAGGTGGTTGATCCCTTCCCAAAGCTCTGGCGGCAGGAAGGGCGAAAATGCCTCGGCGACTTGATCCAGGCTTGGAAGGGGCGGCCCGGCCAGCCTGTTCAGGCGGTCGTACAGGCGGCTGAATTGGCGGCGCACCTGGCGAGGCGAAGCGTGGTTGACTTCAGACGCAAGCGCATCGAGGAGGTCTTCAAATTCGTCCGCAGGCAAGGTGAATTCGACGTGCTTTTCACGGCGCACGCCCAGCCGCAGTTTGCCGCGAAGGTAAGGATCGACGGCGATGGCTTTTTCGAGAATCAGGCTTTGCTCATCGGCAGTAAGCCCAAAGGTCACGCTCTCGTCGTCCGAGTGAAACATTGCCGGATTCTAACACGCAACATTTTTCTCTTCAAGGCATATGGCTTTAGCATTGAACAGGTCAAGTGCAACAACGGCGGGCTTACTGAGTGAGGTCGTGGAGGAGTTGTTCGAGTTCTTGTTTGCGGGGGAGGAGTTCTTTGGTTACGGTTCTTTGGTTGAGATCGTACGCCCAGTAGAACGCGGCGATCCCGATGAGAACCGTGGGGCCGATTTTTAAGGCCTGTTTTAGCGGGTCTTGTTGCCAGCATTCGATCGTCGCAATGATGACAGGGACAATCAGGCTTAGCCACGCGATGAAGGCGGGGAGAAGGTACCACCAGATGACGTTGCGGAGCAGGTAAATGCGCCGGTCGACGCGCATCAAGTAGTGGCGGATCTCGTCGGTCAGCGACCGGCTGCTCCACCCGCGTTCCTGGCGGATGCGGTCGATTACGAAAAAGGAAGCCAGCAGGAGCAGGGATGCGGCGCCGATATAGACGATGAAGCGGCCTCTATCAAAAAGCGGCGCGATTACAAATATGTATAAGACAGCCATGGCTGTGGCCACGCCGGCTTCCAAAACGTCGCTGAAAATCAGCGCCTGATAAAAACCGCGCTGTTTTCGCCGCATCTGTTTGGACGTCTGATCCCAATCGCCGCTGAAAACTACCCGGTCGTTTTCGTGTTGCCAGGCGTTCAGAACTATCTTAATGTCCATCTTCCCATTCCTTCATCATGTCGGCAAGTGTTTTTCGGATCCGGTTGAGGCGGACGCCCACGTTTCCGGTGGACATGCCGAGTATTTCGGACATCTCCTCGTAATGGAGGCCATTGAGGTAGAGGAGGGCGAGGGCACAGTCGATCTTGGGCAGTTTGCACACGCAGGCGTAGACGGCCTGCAGGAGTTCGCGGTCTTCGGCGGCATCCGAACCCGGGGCGGGGATTTCCTCGGGCAGTTCGGACAGCGAGAGGAGCGAGGCGGCGCGCGGCCTTTTGTTCTGACCGCGGCGCCAGGTGAGCGCCGTGTTCAGCGCAACCTTGTAGACCCACGTTGAGGGCTGGGACTGCTCTTTGAACGACGGGATGGATACCCAGACCTGGTACAGGATTTGTTGGAGCAGGTCCTCGCGGTCTTCGGCATTGTCCGCGTAGAGCCGGCAGATCTTATACATCAACCCTTTGTGTTCGTCCAGCCATTGGCGGAACAGGGTTTCCTGCCGATCCATCGAAACTCCTCGTTTTGTGCAGGCGGGACGCCCGCGCCACAACTGCTTCCCGCCACCACCTCCGCCGCCGGGCCGACTTCGGCGAAGCCGGCCTACCATTGCAGGCGCCCGCACCACAACTTTCACAATGATTGGTAGCGGTGTTGGCGGTTTTATTACATCAGGGGCTGAGGATTTTGATGCCGTAGGGTTTGACGGTCGCGGTTTGGATGCCGGGGATGGTCACTTCCACCGGGGCGTCGTTGTAGTTGAGGACGGCGAAGGAGCCGGTTGCGAGTGCGCTGATGTAGACTTCGGGCGGTTTTTGTGCACGGAGCATCTCGAGGGTTCGGGGATCGAGGTTGTCCATGGCTTCGAGCTGTTTGGCGATGAAATCGGCGTAACGGTGAGCAGGCACTCGGTCGCCGCGATCGAAGATAACTTTGCCGTTGCCGGTTTCGCCGCGGAGCCAACGGTTGTATACGGCGGCGTCTTCCTCGACGGTAGTGAGGGGCATGGCGGCCCAGTAGGGATAGATGACGGCGCCGCCGGCGCGCACCCATTCATCGATCTTGTTAAGGGCGGCTGCCTCGACTACGTCGCTCCAGAGAAAAACGAGCGCTTTATACCGTTCGAGCGCGCCGTCGAGGATCATCCGCTCCGAGCAGAAATCGAAATCGAGGCGCGGGCGGAGCGCGGCGACGCGCTCGTTGAACGTGAACGCGTAAAGGTTTCGGAACACGGCGTCGTCGAGCTTGGATTTGGTGTCGGGGTAGATCACGGCGACGTCGATGACGGGTTCGGCGCGCTGATCGAGTAGCGGGGCGAGTTCGAGCCACTGATCCGTGCCTTGGTCGTTGTAGAGGAGGTTGCTCTCGTAGAAGAAGAGGTGTTGGCCGTTGTTGACGAGGATGTTGTAGATCCTGGCGGCGATGCCCCTGCCGCTGCCGAAACCCGCGGGCTCGGAGCCGAACGGGACGCCGTAGAACCGTGCCGCTGACGAGAGCATCCGTGTGGCGTAGAAGTTTTGGGCGTAGCTGTCGGTTTCGTTGGTGCACCGGATGCCGCCCTTGATTCTGGCCAT